>Ga0310811_10000551_pt1 | contig 47902 bp, 31 predicted proteins | sample YCmetagenome_FD_207642 | JGI IMG/M metagenome (GOLD analysis project Ga0310811, IMG submission 207642) | Soil microbial communities from experimental microcosm in Duke University, North Carolina, United States - YC | ecosystem: Engineered > Artificial ecosystem > Soil microcosm > Unclassified ...
CGCCTCGGAAGCCCGTTCCTACGACGAACTCGTCGCCGCCCTGGCCACCGCTTTGGACTCCGTCTCCTCTTCGGATACCAGAAATTGGTTTGCTCATTGCGGCTACAACTTTATTTAAAGTGCTCTAAGGTCTTGAACCACGCCGTCTGGCGGGAATTCAGTCCAGGGAGGGTGACGGTTTCCCGAGAGTCGAGAATCGGCACCGTCCCAGCAGCCCGGCACCTCCGCGCGAGTCTTTGACACCACTGCGTGATCGTCTTTTACGAGTGATATTTGATGATGGCCTCGACCCGGCCGCGGACGTGCATCTTGGTGCAGATCCGCTTGACGTAGGTACGCACGGTCTCGCCGCTCAGATCAAGAATGTCCGCGATCTCCTTGTACATGAGACCGGTCGCCAGCATTTCGAGAACTTCCGTCTCGCGGCGGGAAAGCTTCGCCTTGTCATCGGTCTTTGCGGGCTGCCGGAAAAAACGCACCACTTTCCGCGCGATGTGGCTCGAGAACGGTGCGCCGCCTGAGTTGACGTCCCGGATGGCGTCGAAGATCTCATCGGCGTTGCTGGACTTCAGGAGGTAGCCGCTCGCGCCGGCCTTGAGGGCCCGGAAGATGTTGTCGTCGTCTTCGTAGGCGGTAAGCATCAGGATCTCTGCGTTGGGGACCTGGGCTCGAATGACCGGCAGGCAGTCGATCCCGGACATCCCCGGCAGGTTGATATCCATCAAGATGACGTCGGGATGGTGGCCGGGGATTTTCTTGAGCGCATCCTCGGCTGAGCCAACCGCGAAGAGACACTCGATGTCTCCTTCGCCGTTCAACATCTTGATCAACTGCTTTTGCAGGGGCACGTCGTCTTCAACTAAAATTACGGTTTTGTTCATGATCAGGGGTGGTGTTCAAAAGCGGGAATGGGGAAATCGAAGATGATGCGCGTGCCGCCGTTCTTCGGGATTTCGGTCTCGAAGCGGCCGTGAAGCGCCTCCGCGCGCTGGCGCATGTTCGTCAGGCCGTTTCCGGATCCCAGCTCTGCGGGAAGGCCCTTTCCATTGTCGGTGAGGTGGACGATCAACTCGGGAGCGTTGAATTTGATGTGAAGCCGGATTTCCGTGGCTCCAGAGTGGCGGAGGGAATTCGTGATCGCCTCCCTGGTGGCCAGGCTCACATGGTGCCGGAAGTCGCTGCTGACCGGGAAATCCTCAGGAAGCGATTGCACATCGATGCGGCATCGGATGCCAGTAGGCTTGCAGAGGGAGGCGAGCATGCGACACAGGAAGTCTGCCAGCGACTCGAGATTGTCGTTCTTGGGATTGAGCATCCACACCGTCTCGGAGAGGGAGGTGCTCAGGTCCTGGGCCAGTCCGGTAATGGAACGAAAGCTGTCCTTGGTCTCGCTGGTTGGCGCGGACCCTTCCGCGTAGGAGCTGGTTAGAGAGATTTGAGAGAGCCGGGCACCGAGATCATCGTGCAAGTCTCGGGCGATGCGGCGCCGCTCCTCGTCGATCGCTCGTTGTTTTTCCTCGTGTCGGCGCATGGCGAGGCGACTGGCGTACCGGCCGGCGAGGGCTCCGATCAGGGCGGTGACGCCCAGGCAGCCTCCCCAGAACCAAGGGGTGCGCCAGAACGGAGGCGGCACCTTGATGTCCATCCCGTAGGTCCTGGTTGGGTTGCCGGCGAGATCGATCTCCTCGACCTCGAACCGAAAGGAGCCCAAGGGGAGGGAGCCGTAGTTGGCGATCAGGGGGTCCCCCATGCCATTGCTGAAAATCTCCCTCCAGCGCAGAGTGAGCTTTTCTCCGGCCTCCACGGGGATCCGGGGAGCGGACCAGTCCGCGTGAGTCTTGATGCTATTGTCGTCGATCACGATGACCGGCTTTCCATTCACGGTTTTGATCGAGGCCATGGAGGGGCCGGTGCCGCCTCTCGACCAAGGCGCGGCCGGAAGGAGTCTTTGATCACCTCGGTAAAGATCGACGTCGGTAACCGCGAGAACTCCCATACAGGCAGGCGGCCCTGCCGAGGTCAGAAAAATTTCCGCCCGAGTCGCTCCTTTGGGGACGAAGACCGACTCTTCCCGCGGTGTGAAAGTGGATCGTTCGAGGCTGCCTTTCCAACCAGGGCTGCGACCGCTCTCCAGAAGCCTTTTCTCATCCACGAAATCGTTCTGGGAATTGTAGAAACGAACTCCGACAAACATCTGCCCCACTCTCTGCTCCCAATTATTGAATCCTCTCAGACGGTAGCGTACCTGGCCGGGAACCGGAGTGACCACGAAGCTCACCTGAACCGCATCGAAGGGAATGGTGACCGGAGACCCCGAGAGAAGGGTGGACCGTGAAGTCAGGGTGGGATGGGAGTTGATGAAAACCTGAATGGGTGGGGGCTTGTCCGGGGATTCCGCCGTTTGCGCGCTGGCCGGGAAGGCTCCCAGAGCGAAGCAAAGTACCCCCAGACGCATTTGCTACAATTTACGAGCGCGCGTCCCGGAAGAAAGGGCTGATTTGTCACCTATTTAAGTGACAAGGAAAGTGTGTGAAATCGTCCGTTATGATAATATGGCGGTTGTGGTTCTTTTTATAGCTGTGGGATTTTAGCAGGGTGGGTGCCTCCGGTGCCGGGAGGTGGTTTGGCTCTCTCAAAAAGTCAATTTACTCTGAAGGCTCCCTATTTTGTCCCGATTGTGGTGACAAAATAAGGGGGTGATTTTGTCCCACGCAGTGGTGACTATTTTTAAATATTTAATTCGCTATCGTTGAAGAAATCCCTTCCAATGAGAATGAAAGTTGTCCCCCCTGTTTGTCCCCGGAATTTCGATCTGACTCTTAGGCATCGGCTGGTTGCGATTTTCGGAACGGCCCTGTTATCAACCTCCGCCGTGGCCGCGGCAACCGATTGGACCGGAGCCGTCAATGGCAATTGGGACTTAGTGACGGCCAACTGGACGGGAGGGACGGGTTCCCTCTTCACAACCGGTGATCCGGCAAATTTCGCGACCGCAAGCAACCCGGCCATCAATGTTACCTCGCCAATTTCCGCGCTCTCCATGGCGATCAACTCCTCGGGTTTCTCGTTTAGCGGCAGTCCGATCACCCTGACCGGAACCACGGCGGGAAACCTGACCGTGGCCAACGGCGTCACGGCCACGATCAGCAACGTTCTGAATCTGCCTGCAGCGGGAGGCTCGATCTCGGTGGGCGCTGGCTCCGTCTTGAACTTGAATGCTATCGGATCGAGTGTGATCCGGGATTTTGCCGGCTCCGGGACGACCAACATCCTCGCCGGAACTTATACCTCCACCAATCACGCCGACCTCAACGGAAACGTGGTCGTCAGTAACACGGGGACGTATTCGATAAGCGGTGCCGGAGCGACCATCGGAGTCAACGCCGCCGGCTCGCTGACCGTTGACTCGGGTGGCACGGTCAATGCCGCGAGCGGTACCGGGGTGGGGATTGCCCTGGGCTTCAACGTGTCTGGCGCAGGAACGATGACGCTGAAGAATGGCGGCACCGTGAACATGGGCACGAGAACCCTCGTCATCGGAAAAGACAGCCTCGGGGCGGGTGGAACGGCCCTTCTGGATATCCAGGGCGGCACGTTGAACAGCACCGAGGTCATCCGGTTTGGCGAAACGACATTGGGAGTCAACGGAACGCGCGCCCTCAATATCTCCGGCGGAACGACCACCGTGAAAGGCCTGGTCTTTCAAAGCGCCACCGGAGGGAACGCAAGCCACTCCGTTACCATGACTGGAGGATCCATGTATCTCGGCGCCAATGGCATCCAGTTCGCGGGTGGTGGCACCGTGGCTCCAAATATCACCCTCTCCGGCGGAACAATCGGTGCCTCCACGGCCTGGACGGGGACCCTGGCCATGACCCTGGCGACGGTGGGCGGCAATATCACTTTCAAGGCTGCGGATGCTTCCAACGTCGCGCAGAATATTACTTTGAGCGGAGTACTCTCCGGCTCGGGTGGACTCGTGAAAACAGGGGGTGGCACGCTCCTGCTGAGCGGGGCGAATACGTACACGGGCGACACCACCGTTCAGGCCGGTACCTTGAGTATCACGACCGGCTTCCTCGCGGACAATGGCGACGTCTATCTCACCACGGGCAGCGTATTCGACCTGAACTTCACCGGCTCGGACACGATCCGTACCCTTTATATCGATGGCGTGGCTCAGGCTCCGGGCACTTACGGCGGTTCGGGGTCTGGCGCGAGCAATATCAGCTCGCTTTTCAGTTCGACAGGACTCGGCACCCTGACCGTGACCAGTGTGCCGGAGCCGGCGACATGGGTGCTGGTTGGCGGAGGGCTCGCCTTCGTGGCTCTGCGCCGTCGTCGGAAGCTCGTTTGATCTCGAATCTCGATTTGTCGAGTCACAGCCCCAAGCCGCCATCATTCCCTTTCGCTGTTGGCAGGGCGTGGGTGATAACCAAATGACTCCTTCCCCTCACGCCCCGATCTGGCTGCCGCTGCTGGCGGCAGTCATGCTGTCCTTGCCCGGAGAGAGCCTTCGGGCGGACTCCGTCAGCTCGTACGCAGAGCGCGATGCCATCCTGCTGCGCTCATCATTCGGTCACGACGGAACGAGCGCGTGGGCGATGCAGAAGGCGGCGGATGCCACCGGAGACGGGACGACGATTTCGCGGCCGGATTACGATGCCTCGGGCTGGAAGAGTGCGATCGTCCCGGGCACGGTCCTGAACAGTCTGGTCGCCAATGCGGTTTTTCCAGAGCCGTATTTTGGACGTAACAACCAGCGAGCGCAGAATCTCATTCCAGACATTTCCGCGGTGGGCGCGGCATTCTACACCTATTGGTTTCGCACGAATTTTTCTGTTCCCGCGTCCTATACGGGGAAACGGGTCTGGCTGCAGTTCGACGGCATCAACTATCAGGCCGACGTCTGGGTGAATGGTCAGAAGGTTGGATCGCTGGCTGGCATGTTTCAGCGCGGCCGATTCGACATCACGGCCGTGGTGTCTCCCGGCGGCGCGCAGAACACGCTGGCGATCATCGTCTACCCCACGAGCCCACCCAATGGCTTTTCCACGCCCACGAATACGGGTGGCACCGCGACGAACGAGAACTCCAACGGTGCGGATGGCAAGATCGGCGCCTTCACGACCATGCTGATGACTGCGGGCTGGGACTTCACGTTCAAGGATGGCATCCGCGATCGGAACACGGGTATCTGGCGCGACATCAAGCTCTTCGCGACCGGTCCGGTCACGCTGCAAAATCCTTTTGTCACCAGCACGCTGCCGCTGCCGGCTCTATCACCGGCCTCCGAGAAGATCTCCGTGGAACTGACCAACGCCACGGCGCAGGCGCAGAGCGGCACGCTCACGGCGACGGTCGAGGAGGGGGCGATCACCGTGCAGCAGGCGGTCACGCTCCAGCCGAATGAGACGCGGATCGTCACGTTCCTGCCTGCGAGCTTTCCGACGTTGAACATCGCGAGCCCTCAGATCTGGTGGCCTTTCAACAAAGGTGGGCAACCGCTCTATCACCTATCCACGAGCTTCGACCAGGCTGGGGTCGTGTCGGATCAGCTGAAGACGAGGTTTGCGATCCGCGACATCCGGAGCGATCGCAATACGCCCGATACGAGCCGCATCTTCTACGTCAACGGGAAGCGTCTGTTCCTGCACGGGGCGAACTGGATTCCCGAGGCGATGTGCCGGGGAAGTGATGACCGCACGACGGCCGAGCTGCGCTACACGCGGCAGGCTGGGGTGAATTTCCTGCGGCTCTGGGGAGGAGGGATCGCGGAGTCCGACGCATTTTTCGATCGCTGCGACGAGTTGGGCATTCTTGTCTGGGTCGAGTTCTGGCAGACGGGCAATACCGTGCTTCCGACCGATACCGCACTTTATCGCGCCAATGTGACGGATACGGTGAAGCGTCTGCGCAACCATCCGAGCCTCGCCTATTACGTGTCAGCGAACGAGCGCGGCGCGGGCAGTATCGTCGCGATCCAGGATCTGCTCACGCAGTACGACAGCACCCGAGGCTACCAGCCTGGGTCGGAGACGGACGGCGTCCACGACGGCAGCCCCTACGTAACCGTGAACCCGATGTGGTACTACGACGATACCGCTTCGGACCGGGGCAGTCGCATCAATGGCCTGTGTCCCGAGTACGGCACTCCGATTCTCCCCACGAGTGATTCGTTGCGGGAAATGATGAGCGAGTCGGATCTTTGGCCCATCAACAAGGCCGTGTGGGACTACCTCGACGGCGATGGCTTCCACGGGATGAGCGGGAACTACTTCGCCTACACCAACCAATACGGTGTGTCCTCGAGCATCGACGAGTACGCCTTCAAGGCACAGATGTTCGGCGGCCTGGCCTATCGGGCATTGTGGGAGTGCTGGAATGCCAACCGTTTCGAATACGGTGACCGCTTCAGCACCGGTCTGCTCTTCTGGTACCTGAACAGCCCGAATCGCCAGACCTGCGGGCGGATGTGGGACTGGTCGCTCGAGCCGACAGCCGCGCTCTACTTCAGCCAGAAGGCCCACGAGCCGGTCCATGCGCAATATGACTTCGTCAAGAACACCGTCTCGGTAAACAACGAGTTTCCCACCGCTTATACCGGGCTCACGCTGACCACCCGCATCCTGAACTTCGACATGACCGAGGTATATCGCAATGTCACCACGTCCGTGAGCCTGCCTGCGGATGCCTTCGTCAAGAACATCCAGACCGTCACGCTGCCCTCGAATCTCACGCCGGTCCATTTCATCAAACTCACGCTCACGGACGGTTCCGGGAATGTGTTGTCGGACAACTTCTACTGGCGCTCCACCGGCGCCTATACGACAGGCCGCACCTTGACCGGACCGGAGTTCGCCGGCTTCTCCGACCTCTCGAACCTGCCGAAGGTCACGCTGAGCACCGTCGTCACCCAGCGGGTGGAGAATGGAAAAAACTATTACCGCGCGCAGATCACGAATCCCTCGGGGACGCTGGCCTTCATGGTCTGGCTGCGCCTGAAGGACGGGGAGACCAATAAGCCCATCCGGCCAGCCTTCTACGACGACAACTTTTTTTCTTTGCTCCCCGGAGAGTCACGCACGATCGATATCGAGTATTCCGGCTCTATCTCTCCGACTGATACGAAGCTCGTCGTCGATGGCTGGAATGTCGCCCGGAAGCAATACCGCCAGGGCGTCGTCACCTCGCTTCCTGACTTTCGCACCTTTGGTACGGGCCTCCCGAATCTCGCGATCGGAAAGACCGTGAGTGTCTCGAGTGCCAACCCGGCCGGCTCGGGCCCGTTGGCCGTGGATGGAAACCTCGCCACGCGCTGGTCCTCCGCCTACTCGAACAACCAGTGGATCACCGTGGACCTCGGGGCGGTCCAATATGTCGGTGGAGTGGACCTCTCCTGGGAAACTGCGTACGCGACCCAATACAATATCCAGACCTCCCTGGACGGGGCAGCCTGGACGACCGTCCTGACGAACAATCAGGGAAAAGGCGGCGCCGAGAATCTGACCTTCAATGCGGTGAAGGCGCGCTACGTGCGCATGAATGGCATCACCCGCGCCACGCAATACGGTTTCTCGCTCTGGGAATTTGCGGTCCATCCGCCTGAAAATCTTGCGCTCAATCAGGCGGTCACCGCCTCGACCGAGCAGACCGGGCGTCCCGCCATCGCGGCCGTGGATTCCGACCTCGCCACGACCCGATGGTCTTCCCTTGTCCTCGACAATCAATGGATTGCGGTCGATCTCGGGAGAAGCCGCGAGATCGGCGCGGTGAAGCTGCTTTGGGATACAGGCTACGCGTCCGCTTACAAGATCCAGGTGTCGCCTGACGGCATCACCTGGACGGATGCCGCCCAGGTGTCCAACGGCACCGGCGGTGAGGCGTTCATCTCCTTTCCGTACGTCCCGGCCCGCTATGTGCGCATGTTTGGCCTTACTCGCGGCTCGGCCTCCGGCTTCTCACTTTGGGATTTCGCCATCTACCCGTATACCGATCCCACCGTCTCCATTGGGACCGCAAATGCCTCGCCTGTAGTTGCGGCGCAGGCGACCGGTGTCGCGTATGCGGGTGTTCCCTTTCCGTTGCAAGGCACGGCGACCGATGACGGGAAGCCGTTTGGCGGAATCCTGGACGCCAAATGGTCCTCGGAGAGTGGTCCCATGACGGCCACCTTCGCAAACGTCTTTGACCCGGCCACGACCGTCACCTTTCCGGCAGCGGGTGCCTACACGCTGCAGTTGCGAGCCACCGACGGCTCCGCCACCTCAACGGCGAATTTGAATCTCACGGTCCAGTCGCTCTATGCCAATTGGGCCGCCACCTATTTCACGTTCGCGCAATTGCAGGATCCAACAGTGAGTGGGGCCGCAGCCGACGCGAACAAGGATGGCCTAAGCAACTACCTCTCCTACGCGACCGGCACCTCGCCATGGATATCGAGCGCCCCCGGGGTGCCAGTGACCTCCGCCCAAGCGGGATATCTGCACCTCGATTTCCAGCGCGATACCTCCGCCCTCGATGCCACGTACATCGTCGAGGTCAGCAACGACCTCGTGAGCTGGCAGGTGATTGCCATGGGACAGCAGGGCAACGCGCTCACTGGATCCTCGGCCGATGTCACGGAGACCGGAACGGGCCGCTATCGCAGCGTCACGGTTACGGATCATGAATCGATCGACTCCGCTACAAAGCGTTTCCTGAGGCTGAGGGTCACCGGGCCTTGAGGGGAGATCTTCCTCTCGAATCTTCGCACGCCGTGGTCTGTGCGAGGATTTATGCTGTCTAAATTTCTTTTTTAGATCTTAGTTTTCTCTTGGAAGGTGGATTTTTAGAAATGATTGATACTTAAATTTGCGTGGACGATCTGTGGGGGTGGAGCCGGTTTTGTTGTCGCCTTTTCAGGGGGGGGTAAAAGTTGGAATTGTTATGTCTCTTAAAATTGTAAGTATCTTATAAAGAAATACTTGATGTGTATTTTTGGTAATTTTTCCGAAGAGGTTCCTTGTCACTATCATGGGGACTATGAGGTTGACGCGCCGATGATAAATTATCTGCAAATTCCGTTATGCACCCTCAATTCGAACATAATTCACTGTTTTTAATTCCTGCCTCCGACAAACCAGATGGATTTTCCATGCTAATGAAAAATCAGCCCTTTGCATCGGGCCGGAAGTTTATCTTTGGCCATGCCTTCGCCTTTTTCCTGTTGGCTGCCGCCGGTTCTGCTGGCGCGGCCACGACCTGGACGGGCGCGGTCGATGGCAACTGGGATTTGTCGACGGCGAACTGGACCGGCGGGACTGGCTCGGTATGGACCAACGGCGATGCGGGAGTCTTCGGCACGGGACCGGTCAACAAGACGATCGTCGTCGGGTCCGGGATCTCAGCTAGCACCCTTGCCATCAATGCCTCTGGATACAGCCTCTCGGGTGGGGGCTTGACTCTGACCGGGACTGGCGGGGGAAACCTGTCGGTGGCGGCCGGAGTTTCGACCACGATCAACAGCGTTCTGACCCTGCCCACCACCGGGGGATCGATCTCCGTTGGCGCGGGGTCTGTTCTTAATCTGGGAGCGACTGGTTCAAGCGTCATCCGAGACTTCTCCGGGACGGGAACCACGAACATCACCGCCGGAACTTATACGATGACCAGCCATGCGGACATGACCGGATCGGTGGTCGTGAGCGGTGGCGGGACTTTGGCGACGGGTGGCGCCGCTACCCTGGGGGTCGCGGTGAACGGAGTGGGTTCGCTGACGATCGATAATGGCGGCACGCTCAATACCACGGGAAGCTCAGCGACGACCGCCCTCAATATCGGCTTCGGTGGGGCTTCCGCCACTCCCGCCAATGGCACGGTAACACTCAAAACCGGAGGAACGATGACCTTGGGGAACAAAGCTATTATCATCGGAAAAGCCGGAAGCTTTGGATCGCAGCTTCTTGATATTCAAGGTGGCACGTTAAACAGCGGAGAGGTGATTTTCTTCGGAGAAAACGCCGCCTCGACCGGGTCGAACACCTTGAATATTTCGGGCGGCACAACCACCGTCAAAGGTCTGGTGGTCAGAAACACGGCGCCTACGACTGGCACTTCGACCAACACATTCACGATGACGGGTGGCACTCTGTATCTAGGCGTTAACGGCATCTCGCTTTCCGGAACTCCGGTTGTCCCGACGATCACGCTCTCCGGAGGTACGATCGGAGCCGCGATAGTCGGCACGGCGGTCACGGGTAACTGGTCCAGCTCGCTGGCGATGACCCTGGGGACAACCAATGGCAACATCACCTTCAAGACCACGGATGCCGTTGGCACCACGGCCTATACGATCGGCCTGAGCGGAGTGCTCTCAGGCGCTGGCGGACTCACCAAAGCGGGGGTCGGGACGCTGAATCTTACTGGAGCTAACACCTTCTCCGGTCTTGCCCTGGTCAACGCCGGAACGCTGGCTACCGGATCCTCCGGAACCTTCGGAGCGGGGAATGTGACGGTTGCTTCTTCGGCGACCCTGACGTTGGGAAACTTCACGTCGATCAACGACTTGGGCACGCTGACTTTCAGCGAAAGTTCCCAGGTCAATTTGAATTTCTCCGGCACGGCTGAGACGGTTTACGCGCTCTTCGATTCGAGCACGAATAGCTACATCCCGGCGAATACTTATACGGCATCGACGCTGAACGCGTTGCTCGGAGGCAGCGCTACCACCTTTGCCGGTACCGGTTCGATTACCGTCCTTTCCTCGGTTCCGGAGCCCCAGACCTGGGGCCTGATGGTGAGTGCGGGGCTGGTAACGGTGGTTTTCCTCCGCCGTCGTCGGATGGCCTGAGAAACCAGGAACATTCTCTCATCAGAGAGCGCCGGCCGCATTTGCGGCCGGCGTTTTTGTTGTCAGATGGGAACTCCCCGTAGTGATTGATGAACGGAGGTGCCTTTGCCCGGGGGAGGACTCCCACTTTATCGGGATATTCTCGCTTTCGGGGATTTCTTACACCCGTCGCGTCAACCTCCGATTCCCCGTCCCGCACTTCCCCATCATCATGAAAATTCCTTCGTCTGCCCTGCTTAGATTCACGATTTTACCGGCCCTGCTTGCTCCGGCGGTGGCGTTCTCGAGCGAAATCACCTGGAACGGCGCCAGCAGCACAGACTTCGAGCTGGGAGGAAACTGGGTGGGTGGCACCGCGCCCGCCAACAGCCTGACGACTGATAGCGCGCTCTTTACCGGAGCTCCGACCGCGAACCAGCCCACGCTGACCGGCGATCGCAGCATCGGTGGATTGCGCTTCGGGGCGGCGGGGGGATGGACTTTGGGTGGAGCCTTCCGCCTCGACCTCGGAAATACGCTCTCCGTCGGGTCAACGTCCAATGTGGGCATCGATGCGAGTGCCTTGGTCAGTGGGTCGGACAGCATCACCGCCAGCACGGTTTATCTCGATAGCGACCAGGCATGGCTTGTTGGCACGGGCGGTACATTGAATGTCGGTGGCGTGGTGAAACACGATGGTGCGCCGGTGACGGTCACGATCGGCGATGGTTCGAATGCCGGAACCGTGGTCCTGGGGGACAATGTCACGACCGGGGCGGACAACAGCTTTCTGAGCGCAACGGTGAATTCCGGCACCCTGATTCTCAACAAGGCCAGCTCCAACAGCGACCATGCGCTGAGCGGACTCCGGATCAATAGCGGCGGTACGGTCCAGATCGCCGGCAGTGGCGGTCAGCAAATCTACCAGGGTGGCGACGTCGACGTCGAAGCCGGCGGCAAGCTCGATCTCAACGGTCATTCGGAGTTGATGAACAACCTCAGCAGCTTCGACAGTGCCGGCGGGGTGGTCGATAATACGTCGGCTTCCGCGGCGACGCTCACGATCGGAGAAGGTCGGGACCGCAACTTCCAGGGAACGATTCAGAATACCGGCGGCGCGCTCAGCCTCGTGATCAATATCACGAATGGCAGCGATCAAAAGTTGAGCGGGGCGAACACCTTTTCCGGCGGCGTCACCATTCAATCGGGGCTGCTGAAAATCGGCGGAGGCGACGCGGGCCATAATGCGCTCGGCACCGGTACGCTGACGATCGGCGACGCCGCCAACACCGGCGCGGCCGCGACGCTGCAGTACAACGGCGGCGGAGATGCAACCTTGAACAATGCGATCTCCGTCGTTGGCACCGGGGTGAACACGATCACCGCGGACGACTGGAACCCGACCTTCTCGGGGCAGATCACCTTGAACAACAGCTCGCTCGTTGTCAGCTCGACGAATCCAAATGGGAGCACGGTGACCATGACCGGCGGCACCACAGGCACCGGTAATCTGGTGACGCAGGCATTCACGACGCACGGCAATACGCGGATCGAATTCGATGGAGCGGCAGTGAATCACATTGGCACGATCACGAACAACGGCACTGGTTCCCAGGCGACAACGTTCAACGCGAACATCGGTGCGAACGTCACCGGCGTGATCGAGGATAGCGAAACCTCGGCGCTCAGCCTTGCGGGCACAAACAGCTTTACCAGTGGCATCCTGATCAAGGCCGGCACGGTGAACGTGCGAGGCAAAGGACTCGGCGATACGGATGCGACGAATGTCGGCACGATCACCCTCGGCGACGTGGCGAATACCGGGAAATCCGCCACGCTGAATGTCAACGGATCCGGCGTCGGCGTCTTTCAGGACAACATCCAGGGCGCGGGCAACAACCCGATCAATGTGGTGGGTACGGGCACGCGCACGGTCAGCGTCACCGACTGGAATCCAGTGCTGAGCGGTGCCATCACGCTCAATAACACGAACCTCAACTTCGTGAGCAACAATGCCGCGGGCAGCGATCTGGCGATCAATGGCAACATCTCCGGTACGGGTAATCTCGTCATCCAGAGCAACGCGGCGACACAGGACAACCGCAACTCGCGTATCACCCTTGGCGGAGCATCGATCAACAACGTCGGCACGATCACCAACAGCGGCAGCGGCACGGCCGGTGCCGGCGCAAGCGTCGACACGACGATCAGCGGGAACATCGGCGGCAACGTCACCGGCGTGGTGCAAAACAGCGCAACCTCCGCGCTCATTCTCACCGGCGCGAATTCCTACAGTGGCGGCACGCTGGTGCAGCTCGGGACCTTGCAGACGATGAGTAGCGGCAATCTCGGCCTGGGCAATGTCACGGTCTCTGCCGGAGCCACCCTCACGCTTGGTAATGCGGCCTCGATCGGCGACTCGGCCGGGTTGATTGTCTTCAGTTCGTCGCTCGTGAACCTCGGTTTCGGAACCGACACCGAGGTCATCGGGTCGCTGTTCAGTTCTTCCGGCAACCAGTATGTCCCCATCGGCACCTACTCGGTTGCGGATCTGAACAACCATTTCGGCTTCGGTGCCAATACGTTCTCGGGCGACGGGTTGTTCCAGGTGACCGCGGTGCCCGAGCCTTCCACCTACGGGCTCCTGGTAGCCGGCTTGCTCGCGACGCTGGTCTATCGTCGCCGCGCCACGATTTGAGATGAGGGATGGCACATTGAGAGGAGCCGCGGGGGCGGCTCCTCCTTTGTCTTTCGTGGTGGAAATTCCGGCCGGGGGGCCGGTGTCCGCAATCTTCCCTGCATCCATCCCCGTCCTCCGGTCAGGCCCTGCGGCCTGCATCGGCAGGGCGGGTTTTCTCCAAGTTTTATGTTCCTGAAAAAAAGTTCGCTCCTCTCCTGGGTTTTCGGCCTCGGCCTGCTGGCCAGCCCGCAAAGTTCGACGGCCCAGTCTCGGTCGGAGACGCCGCTGACCGGAGAGTGGAAGCTGTGGCTCGACCAAAAAGCGGCCTGGCAAAACGATCCACTCTTCATCCCGCCGGTCGAGCTTTCCAAGTTGCCGGTCAATCCTCCCACGGGAGGATGGGGGCCACTCTTTGCGAAGAGTCTGCCGCCTGCCGACGCGGCGAAGATACTCGCCGATCCGGCGCTCTCCATGAACGTGGTCGCTCCCGCGACCGTGGAAGAATTCTTCTGGGACGCGATCATGGATACGAGGCGCGTGTTCCTTGGGGGGAACTATCTCGGTATCAGCTGGTGGGGGACAGACTTTACGAGCCCGCCCGTCGGGGACGGAAAGCGCGTCAAACTATTCTTCAGCGAGGGCATCCGGCAGCGCGCGGAGGTTTTCGTGAACGAGAAACTGGCCGGCTATGAGCTGGCACAGCAGACGCCGTTCGAGGTCGACATCACGGACGCGGTGCACCCCGGCTCGGGCAACAAGCTGGCGGTGCGGATCACTGATCCGAATGGAGAATTCAGCTGGGGGGATTTTCAACCGCTCGCATGGGGGAATAGGATCTTTCCTTCGTCGCATGGTTTCTCGGGCATCCTCGGGACCGTGATCCTCAAGACCTTCGGTGCGGTCCATGTGTCCGACGTGTTCGTGAAGAACAAGCCGACGCTTCACGACGTGGATGCGGACATGGAAATCACGAACGACGGGGCGCGGGAAATGAGCGGCACCGTCGAGGTCCGCATCGTCGAGGCCTGGCTGCATGGCGTGCCCGTGGCCAAACCGCAAACCGTCTATGCGAAGCCGGCAGGCAACTTTTCGATCAAACCCGGCGAAAAAATCACCGTTTCACAGCCCGCCTCCGTGCCGGCCGCGAAGCTCTGGGGAATGCGGGATGGGAATCTCTACAACTATGTCGTCACGCTCAAGGACGCCCAGGGGAAGGTGCTCGACGAATACACGCAGCGCTTCGGGTTCCGCTTCCTGAGCGTGGAGGGATATGGCACGGATGCGCGCTATTATCTCAACGGCAAGCGGCAGTTTTTCCTGTCGGCGATCAGTTGGGGATTCTGGCCGATCAACGGCATTTTCCCGACCCCGGAGCTGGCAAGGAAGCACATCGAGTCCGCCTTTGCGCTCGGCTTGAATATGCTCAATTTCCATCGCTGCGAAGGCAATGGATTGGTGCTCGATGCGGCGGATGAGATGGGCATGCTCTATTACGAGGAACCCGGTGGCTACTATAGCCCGCGGCCGAAGTCGGACACGCCCGACGACATCAAGGCGATGGATCCAACGATCGCGATCCAGCTCAATACCGTACGACTGATGCGTATGATCCGCCGGGATCGCAACCACCCCTCGCTCGTGATCTACAACATGGTCAACGAGCCCATGCTCAGCCCCGACGACCAGGCGGCGAAAGACATGGCGGAGGCCCACCGGCTCGATCCGACGCGGATGATCACTTACGGCTCGGGCTTCATGAACCCAAAGAACAGTGAGCCCGCGAAGCTGCACATGATTCCCTATGATCAGACGCAGAGGACCGTCGGTTTCACGGACATCCACAATGCGGGAAACTCGCCCGGCGTCTATACGGACTCGATGTACAATTCTCCGACGAATTTTCTGCGCAACGAGCGGGATCAAGGGGAGATCTTCATGTGGGGTGAGGAGGGGGCGATCGCCTCTCCGCCACAGCTCGAGCTGATCCAGAAGGACATCGAGAAGGCGGGCCGCAACGGCTGGGACGGCGCCGATTACAAGGAGTGGTACCAAGCCTACGTCGACTACATCAAAAACAAGGGGCTCACGAAATTTTATCCCTCGCTGACCGGTCTCATCACCTCGCTCGGCAATATCATGTATTACGAGCACGGCCGATTGCTGGAGAACGTCCGCATCGCGGATGGCGCGGAGATCAATGTGCTGAACGGCTATGAGGATATGAAGCTGGATAACTTCTCCGGCGCGGTGGATGTCTTCCGCAATCTCAAGGGCGACCCAACCCTGATCAGCCAATACATGCGGCCGCTCTTCGTCGCGGTGAAAGCGCGCAACAAGATCGGCGAGGTGGGTGACACCAATCTCTTCGACATGTTCGTGATCAACGAGCATGCGATCCCGGCCGGTGAATACACCGTGCGCGCCGGGGTGACGAATCCGCAGGGCCTTTCCCGGCTTCTCTACACGGGGAAGGTGAAGGTGTCCGCCGGAGATAAATTCAGCGACCTGGCCGCGGAGAAAATCGCGGTGCCGCTCAATGGTGGCAAAGGCTACTACGCCATTCGCGCGGAGCTGCTGGATGCGGCGGGAAAACCGATCGCGACCGGTCATGAAGAAATGTTTGCCGTGGATTGGAAATCCGATCGTATTGCCGGAAAGGGCGCCGTGCTCGGCGGCTCGCCGGATCTCATACACTTCGCCACCGAGGTCAAAAAGGCGAACGTCGTGCCGTACAAGGACGACCTTGGCCGATTGGACTATGTCGTGGCGGGCTCCATCGGACAGGAGGACACGTTCAAGCCCATCTCGGCTTTCGATTTTCGGACGACAGATCGCAACCGGCCTGGGCTGAATCTCGACTATTTCCGAGGACAGAATTTCGAGCAAAGAATCGACCAGCGCATCTCGACCGCCACGTTGGGCTTCAATCTCGAGGGCAAGCCGATCCCGGGCTACGACATCCTTGGCAATAGCGACTTTTCCCTGCGTTGGGAGGGGTTCCTTGTTCCCGAGGTAAGCGGCTCGACCGAGTTCGAGCTCACTTGCGACGATGGCGCGAAGATCTGGCTCGATGGCAAGGTCGTCGCGGATGCCTGGAAAAATGGCCCGACGCGGACCATGACCTTCAAGGTCGACCTCGTCGCCGGGAAGCCGGTCCCGATCAAGATCGAGGCCTATCAGGCATCGGGTACCTGGGAGTTCGCACTGCGCTGGAAGCCTCCTGTGGCCCCGGCCACGGCGGATATCGAGAAGCTGCTCAAGCGCGTACACGATGACGGCACGAAACTCATCATCCTGGAGGGCGCGGAGAACTGGGTGAACGATCTGAAGAGCCGGAAAGCGCTGTCCGACTTCAAAGTCTTCCATCCCGCGAAGACCTGGGTCGGGAGCAACTACTTCGTGCGCCAGCATCCGTTTTTCCAGGACCTTCCGGTCAATGGCGGGATGAATTGGGAATACCAGACGTTGGTCATGTACGACGGGCCGAATCACTTCGGGCTCTACGACATGACGGGCGAGGAGCCGGTGGTCTCGCTCGTCGGCGGCAGCTCGCATCTCGTGGCCACCTCGGTGGGGGTTGTGCCTTACGGGCGCGGGAAGATCGCCTTTTCCGATCTCGATCTTGCGCCGAATCTCTCCTCGGACTCCAAGGCCTCCGCCGTGCCAAAAAAAATCTTCTGCAATTTCCTGAAATGGGGGACGCAGCCATGAGGGACGAGTGCGGCCCCGGGGCGACGGTGGCGGGCAGCCCCAAATTCCTTTGAATGCCGGCCAGCCGTTGTAGTTTACTGAAACCTCCCTCCCTTCGCAGGCTCGATTCCCGTGAGTCTCCCTCTTCCTTCCTTCGGCCTTTGGCTGCGATGCGTGTTCTTCGGAATGCTGGTGATCGCCGCCGCCCATCTCTCGATGGCTCAGGACAAAGGCCCCGCCGGGGTTTTCGATCTCGAGATCACGGTCGATGGGAAACAGACCGGGCATCTGGAGCAAGGGCTGCGGATTCCCGCGAGCGCCAGGGATATAGGCGTCAGCATCAAATACGTTCCGACCAAGGGAGGGGGGCGTCCCCCCGACAGCTTTCATTTCAAATGGGAAGGGGTGGATCCCGACTGGCGGCGCCTCTATGCCGATATGGGGTTTGTCGCCCGCTTCCTCGGGGCCTCGGGAGACGCGGTCAAACACGACTTCTTCTCCGTTTTTGGTGATAGTCCGGGCTGGAAGGGAAACCTGAACGATTCGAAGGTGGTGCGCCGCCGGGAGAGCATCACCGTGCCGCCCGGGGCGCGGCGTCTCACCTTGCTGGTTTCCTCCGCCGGCGGTCCGGCCACCATCGGAACCTATGCCGCCGAAAACATAACCGTACTGCGCCGCTCGCCAGACGGGCTGCTCACGCAGGTTTTTCCGTTGGCGCCCTTCTCGCCTCTTCGAGTCTCGCCGGATGGCTCGACTCCGGTTGGATGGGTGCGCGATGGCGTCCATGCGTCGATGGCGACGCTCGCCCGCCTCGACAGCCCGGAGCACTCCGCCTTTGCCCTGGGACTGGTCGACGACGACGCGGATGCCCATGCGGAATGGCGATTGGATCCGGCGGCCGAAATCCCGGTTCAGCCGGGGGAGACGCTCGTTCTCCAGTGGGAGGAGATGTATTCCATCGGCACGGTCGGCGAGATCGCGGAGAACTATCCCTGTCCGCCACCCGGGAACTACCGATTCCTGGTCAAATGTGTCTCCCCATCGGGAGCTACGGTCGCCGGACAGACGGTGGATGTCGTCGTGTTCCGCCCCTACTGGATGCAGCCGTGGTTCTGGGCGGTGGTCGGGGCGATTGCGCTCGTTCTGATCGGTCTCGGCGTCCGGATGGTGATCCGCGCCCGCATCCGCGCCTATCTGCGGAGGGTGGATCAGGAGCATGCGATCGAGCGGGAACGACTGCGGATCGCCCGCGATCTTCACGACGACCTCGGCGCAAGGCTCACGCATATTTCCTTCTTCAGCCAGCGGTCGGTGGGGACCGGGGTGTCTCTGGAAGAGTCGCAGGAGAAACTGCGGAGCATTTCGGACATGACCAGGAGCCTTGTGTCCTCGCTCTACGAGACGGTGTGGTCGGTCGATCCCGAGAACGACAACCTCGACGCGCTCATCAGCTACCTTACGCAGATGGTCGACAACCTGTGCGAGCCGATTGCCATCCGGTATCGGATCAAGGCGCCGGATGTCATCCCGCATCTCGCGGTGGGGAGTGATATCCGCCACAACGTGAGCCTGACCGTGAAGGAGGCCGTCCACAATGCGATCAAGCATTCCGGGGCCTCGGAGCTGACCGTGACGTTCGAAGTCGCGCTGCCGCTCCTTACGGTGGTGATCGCGGACAACGGGCGAGGGTTCGATGCCAGCCAGCGCGGAACGGGAAACGGTTTGAAGAACATGCAGCAGCGGTTGAACATCGTGAAAGGCACGGTGAAGCTCGAGAGTACCGTGGGGAGCGGGACCGTCGTGAAACTGGAAATTCCGCTGCGGTAGAAACATCACCCACCACCCGAAATGCAAAAATCCGCCAAAAAGAAAACCGTCGTTCTCGTCGAGGACGATGTCAGCTTTCGCCGGGAGATCGAGTCCCTCCTCAAGTCCGCTCCGGACATCGAGCTGCTCTTCTCCGTGGGCAATGGGGAGGATGCGATCGAGCGGCTGCAAGGCATGCTGCCTGACGTCGTGCTGATGGACATCAACCTGCCCGGGATGTCGGGTGTGGAATGCGTGAAGCTTTTGAAGCGAAAGAACACCGCCCTCGAGGTGGTGATGCTCACGGTCTATCAGGACGCGGGGAGTATCTTCCGTGCGCTCAAGGCGGGAGCGAACGGCTACCTGATCAAATCCAGCGGGCCCGAAGTCATTCTCGGTGCGGTGCGTGACGTCTCGATGGGCGGCGCTCCTTTCACGAGCCACATCGCGCGGAAGATCGTCCACCACTTCCGTGGCACGCAGGAAAAGCCCGTGAAGGTCGACCAGGCCCTGTCGCCCCGCGAGCAGGAGGTCCTGGAGCTGATGGCGGAGGGATACCGCTACAAGGAAGTCGCCGATAAGCTGGGCATCGGGATCGAGACGGTGAAGACCTACGTGAAGAACATCTGCATCAAGATGCACGTGCGCAGCCGCATCGAAGCCATCGTCAAACACTACTCGTAGGCTCTCGAAAACCCGGCTCCGGCGCGCTCTGGAGAGGGGCTTTTCCAGGTCGAAAGGGCCTCCCATCTAATGGGGATGTTGGCAATTTCACGGCCTTGGTAGGTCTGGGATCAATCGGACACATCCCTGTGTCTGACGTTCCCCAAACTCCCCAGAACAATGAAAAAATCCTTCCTCTGGAGGGCGCATGGCTGCGCCTTCCTTCTTACCTCCGCCTTCATATTTTCCTCCCCGGCCGCCAGTCCGGCGGGTGATGTGGTTGGCAAGATTACCGTTGGTTACCAAGGCTGGTTCGGCTGTGCCGGCGATGGCGCCCCGCTTCCGTCGTATCTCGCGTGGTGGCATTGGAGCGGCAACGCGGCCTCGGCTCCTTCGCCGACCAACACCTCGATCAAGTCCTGGCCGGACATGCGCGAGTACACGACGACATTTCATTCCGCGTATTCGAATCTCGGGAACGGACAGCCGGCCCAGCTCTTCTCGTCCTACACCCAGCAGACGATCAATACCCAGTTCCGCTGGATGCAGGAGAACAACATCGACACCGCGGCGCTCCAGCGCTTCAACCCCAACAGCGACGAGGGGCCGGTGCGCGATGCCATCGCGTCGCGCGTGCGGACCGCGGCCGAGACCTACGGCCGGAAGTTCTACATCATGTACGACCTCGGCGGATGGACGAACATGCAGACCGAGGTGAAGGCCGATTGGACGAACAAGATGTCGGCCCTGACGGCTTCGTCCTCGTATGCCCGCCAGAATGGCAAGCCGGTGGTTTGCTTCTGGGGCATCGCGATGAACGATGCGAACCACCCATGGAGCGCCTCCGTGTGCCTCGATGTCGTGAACTGGTTCAAGAGTCAGGGCTGCTACGTCGTCGGCGGGGTGCGGCGCGACTGGCGGACGGTCGACTCGACCTACCTGCCCGTTTACCAGGCGCTGAATATGATCTCCCCATGGATGATCGGTGCGATCGGCGACATCGCCGGAGCCGACAATGCCTATACGACACTCACCGTGCCCGACCAGGCGTGGTGCAATTCCAATAATGTCGATTACCAGCCCTGCGTGCTCCCGGGCGATTTGCAGGAGCGGCAGCGCAAGCACGGCGACTTCATGTGGCGCATGTTCTACAATGTCGTCCGCGCGGGCTGCCAGGGCATCTACATCTCGATGTACGACGAGTTCAACGAGGGCAACCAGATCATGAAGACGGCGGAAAATGCGTCGCAAATTCCGACGGGTTCGGGGATCTGGGCGCTGGATGAGGATGGCACGGCCTGTTCATCCGATTATTACCTCCGTCTCACCGGCGACGGTGGACGGATGCTCAAGGGGCAGATCGCCCTGACGGCCACCCGGCCGACGCAGCCGATCGCCTCGACGGTGGCGAAGAAACTGGTCCCCGGTGCTTCCGTCTCCCTGCTGGCTCAGGCGAATGGCCAGTATGTCTGTGCCGACAACGGCGGCAGCTCGCCATTGATCGCGAACCGCGCCGCCGCCGGACCGTGGGAGCACTTCACCGTGGTCGATATGGGAAGCGGCAATGTCGCCCTGCGCGCTCAGGCCAACAGCCAGTACGTCTGCGCGGATAACAGCGGCAGTTCCCCGCTGATCGCGAATCGCGCCGCCGCGGGCTTCTGGGAATCCTTCACCGAGGTCGATGCCGGCAGCGGGAAGATCGGCCTGCGCGCGCTGGTGAACAGCCAGTACGTTTGCGCGGACAATGCGGGAGCGAATCCCCTGATCGCCAACCGCGCGGCGATCGGCGGCTGGGAGACTTTCACGGTCGCGCCCTAGCAACGGCGAACCTTCGAAAAAGGCGCCGTCGGTATCCGGTCGGGTACCGACGGCGGGACCCGGAACTTTCCCCATGAAACCCATTTTTCAAATTCCAGCTTTGCTTCTGACCGGCGCCGCGGCCGGTTTTCTCCTGAGAGGCGCACCTGCGGTTTCTCCCGCGACCGACACCTCCAGTCATTCGCCCGCCGGCGGGGTGGCAGGGATCCGCTCTCCGGTCGCCGCCAATCCGGGAGCACAGTTTTTCCGACCCGCCTCCGGCCGGATCGGCCGCTCCGACGCCGACGCTTTTCTAGGGCAGCTGAGAGACACCCCGGGCCTCGATGAGCGGGCGCGGAAGCTGATGGATTTCATGAAGGCCTGGGCGTCATCCGATGGGAAGGCCGCGTTGGAATACGCGCTCTCGATGAGCGACAGTTCCGGCTATCTCAAGATCGAGGCCGTTACCGCGGTGTCGGGTGTTCTCGCTGCCTCCGATCCGCAATATCTTGCCAAAATTGCCGCAACCACGCCGGCCAACGCATCGAGGCAGGCCATGATCCTCGCTCTGGCAAAGCAATGGTCGGACAGCGATCTTCCCAGTGCCATCGAATGGGCGGAGAAGCTTCCGGACGACCGGGGAAAAGCCGATGCCCTGGCGGCGCTGCGAGGCCGGCTGGCACATGAGGATCCGGAGGCTGCTTCCCAGGTCCTTACACGCATGCCCGCCGGATTTGCCCGCCAGAATCTCCTCGGGAAGATTGCGGTCGAGTGGGGGCTGCGCGCCCCCAAGGACGCGCTCGCCTGGATCAAGACTTTGCCGACGGGTGAGCAGCAGGTCGCCATTCCCGCACTGGCCGGAGCGTGGGCCGAGGATCAGCCGGTCGAGGCGGGCGGCTTCATCGCGGATCTTCCCGCAGGCGAGATGCAGAATCGCGCCGCGATGTCCGTTGTGGCGAATTGGGCCAGCCAGGATCCCAAGGCCGCAGCAAATTGGGCCGCCGATTTTCCCGCCGATGGCTTGCGCGAGCTGGGCGTTCGCGAGGCGATGAATTCCTGGAGCCGTGTGGATGCCGATGGTGCGCTGGATTGGGCGAAGAAACTACCGAATCCCGATGCTCGCGATGTCGCCTTGAAGAGCTATGCCGAGAGCGTCGCCTATTGGGCGCCCGACAGAACGGCGGCGATGGTGGACATGATTCAGGACCCTGTCCGCCGGGAGCAGTCCATGGAGATGGCGATGCAGTCCTGGTCGGAGATCGATCCGCAGGCCGCGGAGAAATGGCTGTCACATCTCAACGTCCGGGATGGCCTGCGAAACCGGCTGCGCGCCGTTCTTTCCCAAGGTCAGGCCCCCACGGGCGGTTGAGTGAAGAACCGGATTGGCTACCCCGAAATCGGGGATATTGAAAATCCGGATGACGCGCTATCTTTGCAAAACCCCCTTTGAAGGGAAGTTTCCGTCGTTGGCGGGAGGTTCCTGGTTCTCCCCCTACTTATGCGCCGTTTTCTCCTGTCGCCTCTTCTCGCTTTGGTCGTATTGCAAGCAGGTATCGCCGACCCGGTGATTTCGGAATTCATGGCCAGCAACCAGGATTCCATCACGGACGAGGATGGTGGGCATTCGGACTGGATCGAGATCTACAATCCCGACGGAGTTTCGGTGAATCTGGCGGGCTGGTCGCTGACCGATGACGCCGGCGCCTTGCAGAAATGGGTGTTTCCCTCCGTTGATCTGCCCGCCGGAGGCGTTCTCATTGTCTTTGCGTCGAACAAGGATCGTCGCATTCCCGGCCATGAGCTGCACACGAACTTCGCGCTGTCGGCCAATGGGGAATATCTGGCGTTGGTGAAACCCGATGGCGTGACGAAGACCTCGGAGTTCAACCCTTTCCCGGCCCAGTTCAGTAACATCTCCTACGGCGTCTCCAGCCCGATCTCGGTGGTGACTCTCGTCCAGCGAGGTTCGCCGGTGAGAGCGCAGATTCCGACCAGTGCCGTGGATGGGACGACCTGGCGGAGCATTGGCTTCAACGACAGTGGCTGGCTCTCCGGGACGCTGGCAGTCGGGTTTTTCAACTACAACGGCACCTCGGGCATCGATCTCAGCAGTCAGCTCGGCCTCGATGTGAAGGCGCAGATGGGAGGCAACGACAAGAGTGCCTACATCCGCGTGCCATTTGTCATTGATAATCCGGCACAGGTCGAGTCGCTCAAGTTGAGGATCAATTATGACGATGGGTTTGCGGCCTTCGTGAATGGGGTTCCCGCCGCCTCTTCGAATGCACCGGCTCCGCTCGCCTACAACTCGATCGCGACCTCCCAGCGGAATCCCACGGGTGCGGTCGAGTACGATATCACCGATGAGGCATCCGCCCTGGTGGCGGGCGGCAACATCCTGGCGATCCAGGGGCTCAATACCAACAATAGCAGCGATTTCTTCGCGATGCCGGAGGTGGTGGCAGAGATCAACCGCGGTGCTTCGACCGGATATTTCGCCACGGCAACGCCCGGCATGGTCAACGGCGGCCCGGAGACGATTCAGCTCCCTCAGACGATTACCGCCAGCCGCGCTTCGGGACCGTTCACCAGTACATTTACGCTGACGCTCAGTGGAGCAGCCTCCGGCCAGCAGATCCGCTACATCATCGCGGATCCCTCCAGCAACGTGGGAGCGGCTGTACCCGCGCCGACGCTGTCCTCCACCCTCTACACCGGGCCGGTGACCATCGGCTCGAGCAAGCTGATCCGTGCCGCCGTTTTCGACCCCGCCAACGGCCAGAGCGGACCGGTAAAAACGCTGCACTATCCACTGCTCGAGACCGGTGGCACCAACAACACCTCGAATTTCACCTCGGTCCTCCCTATCGCGGTGATCGATGGCTTTGGAACCGGGGATGGCATCATCGACGACTACAAGGACTCGCTCTTCTACATTTTCGATCGGGTGAGCGGCACGGCATCGTTGAATTCCGTGCCGACGACCTTCACCCGCAGCGGCTTCCGGACCCGCGGCTCTTCCTCCCAGAATTTTCCCAAGCGTGCTTATGCGATGAAGACCTGGAACGAGGTGGATCAGAACTCCAAGCTGACCCTGCTCGGGCTCGAGGCCGATTCGAGCTGGATCTGGTACAATCCGTGGAAATACGACGACGCGTACATTCGCAATGCGTTCATGTTCCAGCTCAGCCGCGACATGGGTGACTGGGCATCCCGGACGCAGCCGGTGGAGATGTTCCTGAACATCAACGGCGGCAAGCTCGACTACAGCGACTATTGGGGCGTGTATGTGCTGACGGAGAAGATCGAGTCCGGAAAGAACCGGCTCGATATCACCAGCATCGGCGCGGGCGATACCTCCGGGGACGCGCTCACGGGTGGTTACATCATCAAGTACGATCGGGCCGACGCCGACGAGACGAGCTGGTACACCTCGATGTCCGACAATGATCCCAGCACGACCACCGGGGACGAAGCGAGGCTGGTCCTCGTCGAGCCGGATCGGGATATCGAGCAGCCGGAGCAGGTCGCGTACATCAAGGACTACATCAACCGGTTCGAGACCGCGCTGCTGGCGGATTACAACTCCAACTTCGCGACCCGGAACTACACGAAATACATCGACGTTCCGAGCTGGGTGGATGTCCACATGCTCAACTCCTTCGCGATCAATCCGGACTCCTTCCGCCTCAGCTCGTTTTTCCACAAGGACCGCAACGGCAAGTTGAAGGCCGGGCCGATCTGGGACTTTGACCGCGGCGTCGGTGCCGACAAGGATGCGGGCGAGACCCCGGATACGCCGCGTGAGTGGAATGGCACCCATTTCGACATGAGCTGGTGGAAATATGTGCTGCACGATCCGGAGTTCATCCAGGCGTGGGTGGATCGCTGGTGGGAGCTGCGATCGGGAAGTGGCGCCATGACCGATGCGAATATCAACGCCATCGTCACCCAGTTCGGCAACGAGATCGGAAATGTCGCCGGGGCGAGGGATGTGGGCAAATGGCCCGACAACGCTCCCGAGGCGGGAACTTACCTCGGCGAGATTGCCGCTTTCCGTGACTGGCTGACTTCGACGAACGCGGCCAGCCTCGGCCGCACGAACTGGATCGACACCCAGGTCCCCGGGCCGCCTTCAGCCAGTCTCGCCAGCGGGGTGGTCAGCGCGGGAACGAGTGTCACGTTGTCCGGGGCGAATACGATCCGCTACACCGTGAACAACACCGATCCACGTCCGGCGGGGGGAGGGAACTCCAGCGCTGCGACCTATGGGGCCGCGATCACGATCAACCAGACCACCGTTCTGAAGGCGCGCCGACGTAACACGGCCAATTACACGCCGTTCCCGCACAACCTGACCACCCAGTGGAGTGCGCCTTTGACCCGGGTCTATCTCGTGAACGAGGCCTTCGCGGTCGCGAGCGACATCTCGGTCAGCGAGATCAATTACGATCCCGCGCCGCCGAATGCCGCGGAGAAGGCCGCGGTTATGGAGGTGGCGGCCGGTGACTTCGAATTCATTGAGTTACGAAACACAGGCAATCGCACCGTGAACACCTTCGAGATGCAATTCGTCGAGGGGCTGCCCTTCAAGGCGTTGAAGCTCCTGCCGTTGACTCTGGCGCCTGGAGATTTCGCTCTCGTCGTCAAGAATCGGGAAGCCTTCGCGGCTCGTTATGGCACCGCGCTCAACAGTCGGATCGTGGGTGAGTGGCGCGACGGCAACCTGTCGAACGATGGCGAGGAGATCAAGCTCCTCGCCCGGGATGGGACCACGGCCTACGACGCTCCCTACAGCCCGATTGCGAAAAACGGGCTCTCCTTGAATCGGCTCGGTAACACCTGGAAGACAGACGTGCCATCTCCCGGCGCTTTTGGACCGACCTACGCCCGTTGGACGGCTTTTTACTTCCCCAACGGTGGTTCGGGCAGCGCGGTCGCGGATGATCCCGACTCGGACACGGCGGCGAATCAGCTCGAGTACAGCCGTGGCACCGACCCGACCGTGGCGGAGGATCAGATCCTCCGCGACCCATCCTTCAGCTTGGTAAACGACGGGCAGAACGTGAACTACGCCTTCACCTATCAAAAGCCGACCTATCGTCCCAGCGCCCAGTATCAGGTTCAGAAGTCCACGGATCTGATGACCTGGACGGCCGTGAGCGATACGCTGGTGTCGGCCACCGACGGGGTCGAAACTCGCGCAGTTACGACTGCGGCCAGCAGCCCCAAGACAACCGAGTTTTACCGTTTGAAGACCACGGTCTCTCCGTAGTCGAGGGGAGATCGGTATTCTGGATGGTGATCGAGGTGAAGAGCCCGCGAGCAAGCTGGCAGCTGTTGATAGGGAATCGGCAAAAAGGCGGATTCCAAACGGTTCTTCGAACTTGGAAATACGCTCCTAGGTGACGGGGGAGTTTTGGGAAAACGTTAGCTCGATGGGCGCACGGTGACCACGTCTTGAAGGTCTCAATCTTACGGTCTTCACCGAAAGAATCCTCTCCGCGCCTCGCCGGGCCAGTGATCCAGTGATGGATGCTGGATCGAGATTCGGATGTTAGTGGTGAAATGTCAAAAATTGTTGACTGACCCCTTTTTTAATGGTCTTCGCCTATTCGGGTGAGATGGTTTTTGGGAAGCGGCCCTGCCGACCTTGGTAGCTTGCGGAAGGAAGCCCCTTACGAAATCGGTCGTATCATGTGCTGGGAACAGGGTGTTGCATGGTGATCTCAAGTTCCGTTCAGCGAAGCACGAGCCGATTCCCGCGGGCGCGGCTTATGAATCATTCGAAGCGACTACCCTATCACCGCGCGGAAAAGCGGCATCTCTCAGGTTTGGCTGTTCATTGGTTGACGGTCGTTATGTTTTTCGCCGTCTTTTTCGCCTTCGGAAGCCTCTGGATTTCTCACCTGCCACCGGATGCTTCCAGCAAAGTCCACTCAATGTCGGGTGAGGGATACATCGTCGGGGGAGATTAGAAATAATCTCCCGTTGAAACCGAAGGTCCGGGAGATTGTGGCCGGCAAGCTGCCTCGATCTGAAAGGAGACTCTCTTTGAGGCAGGAGCCTCAAATGTTCGCGCAAAGCGTCTGAACGCAAAAAAGGGCCGCTCCGGAGAGCGGCCCTTTGGGAAGGAGAGCTTCGCGGGTTAGTTCAAGCGCCGCCGACGGCGGGCGACCGTGGACAGTCCGAATCCAAGGGATACACAGAGAAGGGCGACCGTCGAGGGTTCCGGAACCGCCGTCAGAATGCCGGTCGTTTCACTGAAGGTGTAATTCCCGAACGACCATGTGTTGTCGCCGTTGTCAGTCCAGCCGGTCACCGAGAAATTGGCGCCGAAATTTGCGGCGCCTCCCGCGATCCCGGCGAGATTGATAATCGTCCAGGACCCGACTGGGGCGGCATTGGTCAAATCGAAGGCAAAATGGCCAAACAGGTTCAGGTTGCCCGTCCCATTTCCGGTGATCTGGTTGTTTACGCCAGATGCATTGATGGAGAATAGGAGAGAACCGTTGTCTTCGATCGTAAATACCCCGGCATTGATCACCGTGTTTCCAGTGTAGGTGTTGACGGAGCCCAGCTTCAGCTGGTTGCCGCCGATCTTCGTGATCCCGCCGGGACCGGTGAGCGGAGATTGGACGCCTGTGTCAAAGCCTGCGGTGTCAAACGTGGCTCCATTCGTTCCGATCGTCACCACGGTAAATCCGGGGGCGATGAAATTACCCTCGTCGTGGACGGGTTTCAGAGTGCCGCCATTGATGGTCAGGCTGCCGTTGCCGCCGCCCTTCTGGATTTTACCCGCCTGGAAGACACCGCCGTTCAAATTCAAATTACCGACCGCATTGGGATTGTCAGCGACGATGACGCCATGGTCGCCATCGGTGATCACCGTTCCTCCGGTCTGGGTAAAGGTGCCAACCGAGCCTGTGTCGCCGAAGCCAATACGCATCCAATTGGCGGTCATGTTCAGCGTTCCCCCTTGCATCCGATACTCGCCGGTGCTGGGGCCGCCGCTTCCCGCTTCGCCGACATCAAGAGTGTCGCTAATGTTTACCGTGCCTCCGGTCTGGATGACGGTGCCGGTAGTGGCATCTCCCACGGCCACCCGGAAGCGGCTGGCATTCATCGTACCACCATCCATCTGATAGGTGCCGGAGCCTCCACCCCAGCCGACAGCAAAGTCGCTGCCCGTCTGGTTGATCGTGCCTTCGGATTGGGTTAGTGTTCCTGTTCCTCCGCCATAACCGATGCGGGTATTCCGAAAATTGGCGACCGACGTTGCCCCGGAGAGATTGTAATGTCCGGTGCCGCCAAACGCTCCGATTCGCAGATCTCCGCCCGCAGTGAAATTGAAAGTGCCGCCAGTTTGGTTGATCGTTCCATCCCCTCCGCCATCCCAACCGATCTGGAATTCGTTGACGTTGGATACGTTGATGCTGCTCCCGGTATCTTTTAGAGTCAAGACGCTGGCGCCAACGCCTCTGCCCACTCCAAAATCACCACCGGTGAGCGTGAAGGATCCTCCATTCTGGACGGTAAACAGCCCCGATGAGCCGTTGGCACCGACGAAGAGACCTGTGTTACCGCCATTGCCGGCCGCAGTGAGAGAGCCTCCTGCATCGATGACTACCGAAGAAGTGGCCGTACCCCCATTGATCAGTAGTTGAGCGACGTCGGGGACTGCGCTGGTAATGATCGGAGCGTTCGCGGCTGTGCCATCGATGCCGGCGTTTACGGCACTGGGAACTCCGGTCGGCGACCAATTCGTGGCCTCGTTCCAGTTTGTACTGGTGGTTCCGAGCCAGACGCTTGCGTTTGCCGTTTGCGCATGGATCGAGTTCGCCGCGACGAAGAGCGCGAGCGATGGGATGACCCATTTGGCGAGGTGACGGGGGGTGGACGGTTTTTGCATGTTCTTAGGGGGGATTACATCCATTAGGGGGAATGGTTGAGTGATGAGTCGGGGGATCGAATCAGCTTGATTTAGCTTGGTCCTCGCCGCTTCCAAGTCAAGCAAGCGAGTAGTATTAAAGCGGGTACTACTTTTTATGCCGCCGGGATGCTTTGGCTCCTACTGAGGGGGAGTGAAGGCGTTACCTTGCTTCCAGCGGGCTGCCTGGCGAATCGAGCTTAAATAGGTTCCTTTTGCGGGGCGCTTGAGATAGAGGTCGGCCATGCGTTTCCTCTGTGTGAGCTTCTTGTTGACGGTGGGATTTTTCCTTGGTGGTTGCGCCACGGCACCGAAACTCGGACAGCCGCCCTACCTCAAGCAACTCGCGACGATGCATGTGGCACCGACGACATTGCACCGCATTCAGGCCGGACGCGTACTCTCGTTTGCCGATGTGCTGGAACTCGTGAAAAAGGGTGTCCCCGGCGGAAAAATCGTCGCCTATCTGAAGAGCACCCGCGCGCCGTACAATTACACTCAGGCTCAGGTGAATACGTTGACCAATGCTGGTGCTGACAGCACGTTGATCAACTATGTCGGACGCTCGATCGGAGATTTCATGGTCGACGCGAAGGATGCTCAGCAACAGCAGCAACTGCGGCAGAACGCCAAGTGGGACAAGGCGGTATGGAACGATCCGTACTTCACCGATCCGGGCTACTGGGGACCGGCGCCGTTCCCCTACATGTGGCCCGGTGGCTGGTACTAAAAGAGTACTGTTTGCGCGGCGGGGCTGTGTTGGAACCCCGCCAGGGGTGACGTCAGATCGAGGCCCCGCGCAAGGGCGAGATATTTGAATTGCGTGCCCATGATCTCGGGGTGGAGAAGCGACTTGAAGGCGCGCAGGTCCGCGTCGCGCTCCGGCGAAGGAGGCATCGTTTCCATGGCGAGCAGCAGAGGTGTGCCGGCGCCGACCAGAAAGTGATATTGGTCGGCAAAGCCGGCGAGTTCCAGACCGGCTGATACGCCGGCTTCCGCAAGGCTGGTGAAATCGACATGCGCGGTGAGATCCTTCTCCCCGGGGGACTCCAGGGGATTGTCGTCCCGGCGATGGGCGCGGTAGCAGGAGAGGGTGCCTGCGTGCCGCCACGGCGCATATAGCTGCTCCCGGGGAAAGCCATAGTCGATCGCCAGGATTGCTCCGCGAGTCAATTTTTCCGCGACGGAGGCCCCCCACGTGGCTGCCTCCGGGCGGGTTTCGGCCAGATAGCCTTCCGGAGCCTCGGCGGGCAGGTGCGTGGGAAGGTCGGAAGCTTCGCGATCGTCGAAAGCCAGTGCGCCGTCCTTGCTGGCGGCATACCGCTCCTGCCAGGTCTCTCCGTTCCGGACGAAGAGGCGAACGGGGAGTGCGTCGACGTACTCGTTCGTCAGATGAAGGCCGGTGAATGGGGGCAAGTCCTCCATGGATTCCCTCCAACTGACCCTGCCCGCGTGGTTGGAGAGCATTTCCCGCTGTGTCGTGGCGAGATTGGCGAATGGCTCCACGAGCACGTAGTGCGCGGCGCGATGACAGGCCGGATGATCGTCCCGTAATGCGGTCAGGATATCCGCCGCGAGGCGCCCGTCATTCGCCCCCTGCTCGACGATCGTGAATTCCTCGGGCCGGCCGAGGCGCTCCCAGATCTCCGCGGTCTGCGCGGCGAGCACGCGGCCGAAGATCCGGCCGACGCTGACGTTCGTGTAAAAGTCGCCGCCACGGCCGATGCGGGCGCGTCCGGATGCATAGTAACCGTGCTGCGGATCGAAAAGCGCCCGCGCCATGTAGCGATCGAAGCGCAATGGACCTTGCGCGGCGATTTCGGCGGTGAGCTGCTCCGCCAGCGGCGTCACTCGCTGGTGACCTCGCGCACGTAGATGTTCACCTGGCCATCGGGAGTACGGCGAATGTCCGTGATGAGGAACGGGCGGTCGCTTCCGCGATTGACCTGGTCGCCTTGCTCCGGCGGGCGTTTGCCCGAGGGGTATTGAACGATGACGCGAGTGTTCGAGGTCGTCGCGGCGCCGGTGGGATCGCTGGTGGAGGCACGCAGCACGGATCTGGTGCCGGCGGCGGCGGTGACCGTGAAATCACCCTGCAAATACATCGGCTGATTGGATACGTCGGCAGAGGCGAGGCTGCGGGCGTCGGAGACACCGACCAGTCGACCGCGCGGCATCTGGCCGGGCTTGTAGGTCGTCCACTTGCCGTTCGTCGTGCTGGCCACCGTCGCCTGGGTGCCCAGGAAGGGTTTCAATGGCACATCGGTTCCGACGGCGGTGGGGGTGGTTACGGCGGGAGCGGGTGTCGCCTGCTGGGCTGGCGGGTTGCTGCCGTTGACCGCGATGGCCGGCATGACCGTAGGCTCCGGAGTCGCGGCGGGCGGCATCTCGGTGATGGGGCCGGCGGATGGCGGCGGGGTGGAGGGAGTCACGGGAGCCGCGGGCCGCACGGGCGGCTCGGGAGTCCGCCCGTCCGACGTCACGGCCGGGCGCACGGCCATCAGCGCATTCGACGGCGCCGGGCTGGTGGTGTCCGGCTTGCCCTGCTTGCGCCGGAAGCTGGCGTAGTGCTGGTCGGCGTCGGTCACCTTCTTGGTATTGAGCACCGGCAGGCCGGCCTCGACGTTCAAGGTGGCCGGAGGCTCGAGAGTGATCGCGCCGCCCTGGGTGGTGCTGTAGCTGGGATACTGAATCGGGATGGTCGTGAATTTCAGCCGTCCGTCCGGGAGGCGCTCGATGTGGATGACGGGCGAGAGATCGAGACTGCGGTGAATCTGGATGTCGAGACCGGTCAGCAGGCTGCGGTAGAGACCGGGCACGACCTTCGCATCCGTGGGATAGATGTTTTCGAGCAGGACGTTCGGGACTTCGGTGTCCTGAGCGATGGCGACCACGCCGGATTGGAAAAAGTCGTCCTTCGTCAGCTCGTAGGAGTCCAGGAGGGTGTAGTTGCCGGTGATGTACGGCACGAGGCCGTCGAAATTCTGGTAATTGCGGATGTAGCCGCGGAGCAGGCGGTCGCTCTCCTTCTGGAGCTGCCGCGGGGTCATCGTGTTGTAGCGGGCGAGCAGCTTTTTCGCGTCGAGGAATTCCCCTTTCGGCGAGGCGATCTCCGAGAAGCGTTTCGGGGCCTCGAGCTTCTTGAACTTCGTGAGCACGGAATAGCCCATGGGCAGCTCCGGGTGGCCGAAGATATAGAGAGTGCCCATCCAGCAGACGGCGACGAGGGCTACGAGAAGGAGGATGAAAATGGTCCAGACGAAGAGGCTGCCTTCGCTCTTCGGCTTGGGCTCACGTTCATTGAAGCCCTCGCGCGAGGCGCGGCGGCGGGGAGTGGATCGAGGAAAAAGCTCGGACATCAGTGGTGCGTTTCCGCGGCAGGCTCGAATGAAGTGCCGCAGCCGCAACTGCGGGCGGCGCGCGGATTGATGATGCGAAATCCGGCGCCGGTCAGGTCGTCGGTATAGTCGAGCGTGCAGCCGTCGAGATATTCCTTGCTGCCGCCATCGACGAAGACGTGCGCGCCGTGGTCTGCGCAGATATCGTCGCCGTCTTGTTTTTCGCCAAACTCCATGCCGTATTGCAAACCCGCGCAGCCGCCTTTATCGACGGAGAGACGCAGGGCCTGGGCGTCGGTGAGCGAACGCTCGGCCGCGAGGCTTCGCAGTTGTTCGGCCGCGCTTTCGGTTATATGGAGCATGGGTCAGTTTTATGAGTGGTCCGCCACGAAGTCAAATGATGCGAATAATTCCGCGAAATAGTCCGCCGCCGCCCCGCGCCCTCTGAGTCATGGGGCAGGTACGATTATTGCCCGATGCGGTGGCCAGCCAGGTGGCGGCCGGCGAAGTGGTCGAGAGGCCGGCTTCCGTCCTGAAGGAACTCGTGGAAAACAGCCTCGATGCCGGCGCGACCCGCATCGACATCGAGTACCACCGCGGCGGCGACAAATTCCTCTCTGTGACCGATGACGGCCGCGGGATGGATCGCGAGGATGCGCTGCTCTGTCTCGAGCGGCATGCCACGAGCAAAATCCGCACGGGCCGGGATCTCGCGACCGTGGGCACCTTTGGCTTTCGCGGGGAGGCACTGCCGAGCATTGCGAGCGTCTCGAGGTTCCGCCTCGTCACGCGCGAGGCAGGGGCTGAGGCGGGTACGGAGGTGATCGTCAATGGTGGTACGGTCGAGGCCGTGCGCGATAGTGGCGAGGCCCCGGGCACACGCATCGAGGTCCGGTCGCTTTTTTTCAACCTGCCCGCGCGGCGGAAATTCCTGCGTGGTGAGCGCACCGAGGCGGCGCATATCGACCACCATTTCCAGGTCCTGGCGCTCTCGCATCCGCAGCTGCGCTTCTCGCTCACGCGCGACGGCAGGCAGGCGCTCCTCCTCGCGCCCGCCTCGGAGCTGATCGAGCGCGTGCGCGCGCTCTCCGGAGCGGATTTTGCGCGACAGCTTTTCGCCGTGGAGGAGGCCACGCATGACGGCGTGACGCTGCGCGGCCTGATCGGTCGTCCCGGCCACGGACGCGGCGACCGCACCCAGCAGTATGTTTTCGTGAACGGTCGCGCCGTGCACAGCCCGGTCATTTCCCAGCCGCTGCGGGAGGCCTACGGCACCGCCATGCCAAAGGGAATGCATCCGCCGGCGGTGCTCTTCGTGAGCGTCGATCCGGAGTGGGTCGACTGCAACGTGCACCCCGCGAAGCGCGAGGTGCGCTTCCGCGATGCGATCGGAGTGCGCGAGAGCGTGCGCAGCCTGGTGGAAGGCATGCTGGCCGCGCAACGACGCACCACCGTCGTCATGCCGGCGCGCGTCTTTCCGGAAGAGACGGTGCGGGACGCTGTTTCCGCCCCGGTTGCACCATCCGTTCCGTTTTCGCGTCCGACGATACCTCCGGCTTCTAGGCCGGCCCCCGCGCCGCTTCCCATCCCGGCGGAGGTCATCGAGCAGGTGCGAGCCAGGCCTCCGGCCGCGCCCGCGGCGGAACTGCCCATCCCGGATCTTGCCCCCGCGCCTGCGCCGCGGTTCCGCTTCATCGGGCCGCTGGCCGACCGCTACGTGCTGCTCGAGGACGAGGCGGGGCTTGTGCTGCTGGACCATCGCGCCGCGCGCGAGCGCATCCTTTTCGAACAGCTCATGCGTCGCTTCGAGGCTCACGAATCCGTCTCGCAGCGGTTGCTCATGCCGGCGATCGCCGAGCTGGCGCCGAAGGATCTTGCCTGGGTGCGCGAGCATGCCTCGTTGCTGGCTGGCGCGGGGCTGCTGGTCGAGCCCTTCGGCACCGGTACGGTGAAGATCGACGGCGTCCCTCCGATGCTGGCCCATGGCGAGCCGCGCGAGGTGCTGCTGCGCGTGGCGGATGACTGCCGCGTCGGCGGGGTGCGAGGGGGGACGCGGGCGGTCGAGGAGTCGATTGCGAGGTCCGTCTGCCGCTCGGCGCTCTTCGGTCCGGTGCCGGCGGACGCCGCCGCATCGAAGAGCCTGCTCGATGAGCTCATGGCCTGCGAGTTGCCCTATGCCTGCCCGATTGGCCGCCCGACCATGATCCATTTTGCCCACTCGGAGCTGGCGCGGAAATTTGGCCGCGATCGGTAGCATCGACGCGGGCGAAGATTGCGGCGCCGTCCGGTTTGTGAAATAAACCCCCATGCACGATAGCCTGCGCATCGAGCCAGCCACGCTTGACGATCTCCCGGAGCTCGTCGGGCTGTTGCATGACCTCTTCTCGATGGAGGCGGATTTCGTGCCCGACCAGGATAAACAGGAGCGTGGGCTCAAGCTCATCCTGGAGGAGCCTTCCCGGGGGCGCATCTTCGTGCTGCGGAATGACCACCAGATCATCGGGATGATCAACCTGCTCATCACGATCAGCACCGCGGAGGGCGGCTTCGTGCTGCTGCTCGAGGACGTCGTGGTGCATCGCGAGCATCGGGGCCAGGGCTACGGATCGAAGCTCCTCGATCGTGCGATCGAGTTCGCCAAACAAAAGAATTTCCTGCGCATTACGCTGCTGACCGACCGTGACAACGACGCTTCGAAGCGTTTCTACCTCGATCGCGGTTTTGTGGAGAGCGACATGATCCCGTTGCGCATGCTCTTCCGCGACTGATGGGCTCCGGTTTCGAGGATCTTGGGTTCGCCAAGGTGGATCACGGGCGGGAGGCGCGCTGTGGCCGGCCGGAGGTGATTTTTTGCGAAGGCAAGACGGCTGATGAAGTGGCTGCGATCGCGGCCCGGATCGTCGCCGAGTCCGGTTACGTGCTGGGTACGAGGGCCAGCCGCGGGCAATTCGAAGCCGTGGCCGCCGTGTTGCCCCAGGCGGTCTATCACGAGCGAGCGCGCTGCATCACCTGCGGGCAGGCTCCGGCGGTGACGGGGAATCTCGTGGTCGGCATTTTATCGGCGGGTACGTCGGATCTCGCGGTTGCGGAAGAGGCTGCGGTGACGCTGGCTGCCTTTGGCCAGCGCGTGGAGCGGGTCTATGACGTCGGCGTGGCCGGCCTGCACCGGCTCGTCGACCGGCTCGAGACCGTGCGTGCGTGCTCGGTCCTGATCGTGGCGGCCGGCATGGAAGGCGCCCTGCCGAGCGTGGTCTCCGGCCTGGTGGATCGCCCGATCATCGCGGTGCCGACGAGCATTGGCTACGGCGCAAGCTTCGGGGGCCTGGCCGCGCTTCTCGGGATGCTGAACAGCTGCGGCAGCAAGGTGACGGTCGTGAACATCGACAACGGCTTTGGTGCGGCCTGCGCGGCGGATGCGATCCTGCGTCTGGCCGGGGAGGCAGGAGCTTGAGTCCGGCTGGCGGCAGACGGGTGCGCACGGCTTTCGTGCTGGGTGCGGGTCTTGGCACCCGGTTGCGACCGCTCACGGATTCTCGGCCGAAGCCGCTCATACCGATTTTCAACAAGCCGCTGATCACCTTTGCGCTCGATCACCTGATTGCCGCCGGGGTGGAGGATTTCGTGATCAACACGCATCACCTCGCGGAGCAGTTCGACGAGGCCTTCGCGGCGGGGACATATCGCGATCGACGGGTAAGGCTCATCTACGAGCCCGAGCTGCTCGAGACTGGCGGGGGGATCAAGAATGCGGAGGCGCTCATCGGGCACGAGCCGTTTCTGGTCTATAGCGGCGACATCCTGACCGATCTCGATCTCGGCGCACTCGTCGAGGCGCATTTTCGCGACGGCAATGATGTGACGATGGCTCTGCGCGACACGGGTTTTTCCTCCGGCGTGACGCTGGAGCGGGGGCGGGTAACGGACATCCGGCAACGCTACGGAGCGCCGGGCACCCGGCACGATTTTGCGAACGTGTCCGTATGGAACGCGGGCATCTATGCCCGCCTGCCGGAGGTGAAGAAAATCTCCTTCGTACCCGTCCTGTCGGACTGGATCGGCGAGGGAGGACGGATCGGCGGCGTGCTGCTCAACGACCGCGATTGGTTCAATGTCGGCTCGCGCGAAGAGTACCTCGCCGTCCACCGTCACATCCACGAGCATGGCTGGCGTCCGGCGTATCTGGACGATGAGCATTGGCCGTCCGCTCCGGATGGGAATCTCGACTACGAAGTCGAGGGAGCCTGTGCCGTGGGTACGGGCTCGCGGATCGGCGAGGGAGCATCGTTGACGAACACCATCGTGTGGGACGACGCAGAAATCGCTTCCGGCGCACAACTGCGCGATTGTATCGTGCGCGACCATTGCGTGGCCGAAGGCATTCACGAGGGTACCGATTTTTAAGATGTTTCCAGATACCGTCATCGAATACACCCGGGCCCGTTTTCCCGATCTCGCGTCGGAGGATTTCGACGTCAGCCTGCTCGACAAGGGCGGCTCGGGCCGGAAGTTCTACCGCATCCAGGCCCCGAGCGGCCCGACGATGATCGCGGTGAAATACCAGCCCGACAAGGAGGAGAACCGCCACTACGCCGACATCGCGGACTATCTCGACCGGTCGGACGTGAATGTGCCGCACATCTTCCTGCACGACCATGAGGAAGGCCTGATCTGGATGCAGGACCTCGGCGGAAAGGATCTCTGGAGCTTTCGCAACGAGCCGTGGAGCACCCGCCGGCCGCTCTACGAGCGGGCGATCCGGCAGGGCTTCCTCCTGCACACGAGCGCGACCGAGCAGTGGGACGGGGTGCATCCGCGCTTCGAGATCGAGTTCAACGAGCAGCTCTATCTCTGGGAGCAGAACTATTTCCTCGAGCATTGCCTGTGCGGATTTTTCGGGATGCCTGTCGAGACGGCCTCTCAGATCGTCGACGCGCCCGCCGTGCGCGGTCTCGCCACGCGCCTGGCTGGGGAGGCGCGGGTGCTGGTGCATCGTGATTTCCAATCACAGAACGTGATCATCCACGGCGGCGAAGCCTGGATCATCGATTTCCAAGGCATGCGCCCCGGCCTCGCACAGTACGACCTGGCCTCCCTGCTCTATGATCCGTATGTGCAGATTGCGGACTCCGAGCGCGCGGAACTGCTCGATTTCTACAAATCCCTGCTTGCCGCCCGGGGCGTTACGACCGATGCGGCGTTCGACGACGTATTCTACATGTGCGCGGCCCAGCGTCTCATGCAGGCACTGGGGGCGTATGGATTTCTCGGCATGAAACGCGAAAAACCTGAATTCCTGAGTCACATCCCGGCGGCGCGGCGCTCCCTGAGCGAGGTCGCGGCCCGCGTGGACGGTCTGGGCAGCATTGCCAGGTTGCTGGAGGAACTGCCCTCATGAACCCGGACATGGCGACGGTCGTTATCGAGGCGATCACTCCACAGATCGAGGGCGGCAAATATCCGATCAAGCGCGCCGTGGGCGAGGATGTCGTCGTCGAGGCGGATGTCTTCAAGGATGGTCACGATATCGTCTCTGCGGTGCTGAAGTGGCGCCGTGACGGCGAGGCGGACTGGCACGAGACGCCGATGACGAAGCTGCCCTTCGACGATCGCTGGCGCGGCACGCTCACCGTGAGCGGGACCGGCCGCTACGAATACACGGTCGAGGCCTGGGGGGATGTCTTCCTCTCGTGGCGCGATGAAGTCTGCAAGAAAGTCGACGGGGGACTGACGGATCTCAAGAGCGAGGCGCTGGAAGGCGCGCGCATTCTGCGCACGGCCGGGAAATCCGCTTCGAAGGCCGATGCCGCGACGCTGGAGGCCTTTGCCGCCGCACTGGAGACCGCGGGGCCCCCGCAGCTCAAGGCGACTGCAATTGACCCGAGCCTCGAGGGGCTGATGCGTTTTTACGCCGACCGCTCGCTGGCCACGGTTTATGCTCCTCCGCTGGGGATCTGGGTGGACCGCCGCGAAGCGGTGTTCGCCGCCTGGTACGAGTTTTTCCCGCGCTCCGCGGAGGGCAAACCGGACCGTGGATCGACCTTCCGCGACTGCCTCCTGCGCATCGACGATGCGAAGGCGATGGGCTTCGACGTGATCTATTTTCCCCCCGTCCACCCGATTGGCGAGACGAACCGCAAGGGGCGCAACAATTCCCGCACCAGCGAGCCGGGCGAGCCCGGGGTGCCCTATGCGATCGGTAATTTCCGCCACGGTGTGAATGGCGGCGGGCACAAGGATGTTGCGCCCGAGCTGGGCACGCTGGCCGATTTCGACTGGCTCGTCGCCGAGACGCACCAGCGGGGCATGGAGATCGCGCTCGATTTTGCGGTGAACTGCTCGCCCGATCACCCCTACGTGAAGGATCACCCCGATTGGTTCTTCAAACGGCCGGACGGCACGATCAAGTACGCCGAGAATCCGCCGAAGAAATACGAGGACGTCTACCCGCTGAACTACCATTGCGCGGACTGGAAGGCGCTCTGGGCGGAACTGCGCGACGTGCTGCTCTTCTGGGCGGAGCACAAGGTGCGCATCTTCCGCGTCGACAACCCACATACCAAGCCCGTGGCCTTCTGGGAGTGGGTGATCGCCGAGGTCCAGGCGAAGTTCCCGGACGTGATCTTCCTGAGCGAGGCCTTTACGAAGCCGAAGATGATGCGTGCGCTGGCGAAGGTGGGCTTCACCCAGAGCTACACCTATTTCACCTGGCGCACCGGGAAGGCCGAACTCATCGAGTACCTCGAGGAGCTTACGCAAGGCGAGATGGCGGACTATTTCCGCGGGAATTTTTTCACGAACACGCCGGATATCCTGCCCGAGCATTTGCAGACCGGCGGCCGTCCCTGCTTCATTGCGCGGGCCGTGCTGGCCGCCACGCTCATGCCGGTCTACGGCATCTACAGCGGCTTCGAGCTCTGCGAGGCGACGCCGACGGCGCCGGGGAAGGAGGAGTATCTCGACAGCGAGAAATACCAGTTCAAGGGCCGTGACTGGAACGCCCCGGGCAATATCAAGGACGTGATCACGGCGCTGAACCGTGCCCGCCGCGAACAGCGTGCCCTGCAGGAGTATCGCAACCTGCGTTTTTACCCATCGAGCAACGACCGTGTCCTGTTCTACGGCAAGATGACCGCGTCGAAGGACAGCATCGTGCTGGTGGCGGTGAATCTCGATCCGCACGGCTTCCAGTCCGCGTGGCTGGATGCTCCGGTCGCCGAGTTCGGCTGGAACGAGAACGACACCTACGAGGTGCGCGACTTGCTCACCGGTGAGATTTTCCTCTGGCACGGCGCGCGGAACTTCGTTGCGCTCGACCCGCGCACCCGGCCCGCGCATGTGCTCGAGGTGCGGCGCTGGCAGGGCCGCGAACGCGGAGCGGACGTCTACGCATGAGTGCGGAAACTTCTTCCTCGATCGCGGATCAACTGTCTGCGGCGTTGCAGAGGGAGCCTTTCGAGTCCTTTCGGATCGGGACGACCGACGGCCGCACGATCGCGGTGAAAGACCGGCGCAGTGCGGTGCTGAACTCCCTCGCCATCTCCGTGGTCGAGGGGGCGTTCTCGGTGACCGTCGTCGCTCTCGAGCAAGTCTCCGGAATTTTCCCTGCCGGGGAGTAGGAAGATCTGCTACTTTTCTAGGTCATCATGCTCCTGCGTGCCGGCCTCTTTGCGCTCCCGTTGTCTTTTCTCGCCGCCTTCCACGCGGCTGCCGTGCCGGAATCGGTCCAGATTCCGCTGTATCACAAGACGTTCGTCCAGAAGACCGGCCTGATCGGCCACAAGCTGGGCATCCGCATCGGCCTCGGCGGCGGGCCGAAGAAACTCTACGAGTTCGACACCGGAGCCCCCGGCTTCTACGCCGCGTACAATCCCCAGTGGTGGCGGAACTACCGCCCGACGAATGCATCGCCGATCACACAGACCTACTCCAGCGGCAATACCTATGTCGCGAGTGTCGTCTCGACGAAGCTGGATTTCGGCTACGGCGTGCCGAAGGTGCGGGCAAACATTGCCATGGTGACCGATGCGAGCGGCGGATCGGTCGCGAACTGGCTGCCCGAGGTGGCGGCAGGCGTGCCTCCGCTGGATCAGCATTTCTTCGGAGATTTTGGCAGTGCGCTGAATAGCGACAATGGGCTCTACGCCATCCTGCCGCAGTTGCCGGGGAATCTTTCCAGTGGCTTCGTTGTCTCCACCGGCGGATATCAACGGCCGAAAGCGTATCTCACGATCGGGCTCACCAGCGCGGTGCGCGCGCAGTTCCCATATATCATGAAGATGCATCCGGACCGGGGCGCCCGGCGCTATCCCGGGTCCCGGCGCCCCCTTTACGAGCAGGAGGTCGTGAATACCAGGGTGACGCTGCAAAATGGCGGCCAGTCCGCGCGCTTCGAGACCGGGGTCGTGTTCGACACCGGTGCGCCGACCACGACCATCCGCAATGTGAACGATGATTTCCCGATCACGGGCGCTTTTCTGGACGCGGAGGGCAGCGGCCTGAGCAAGGGGACGGTTTTCACGATGACGCGGGTGAAATCGAGCCCCGTGCCGCCCTGGATCATGAGTTTCGTCGCCGGTGGGAAGAGCGGTTACAACCAGGTGGACTACACGATGAAGGCACTGCCCTCCCATCCCGTCGCTTACGTGAATACCGGCCTGAATCCTTATTTCCGTTTCGACGTGATGTTCGATCTCGAGAATGGGGAGATCGGCTTCCGGCCCATCACCCCGGGGCAGCCACGCATCGAGATCGACGGCCCCGCCACGCTCACGACAGGGCAGGGGCAGATCGTGATCCGCGGACATGCGGAAGGCCGCTCCCAGCTGCTTTCCCGCGTGGAGTACAGTCTCAACGGGCAGACTTTCCAGCCCGTGGTGGGGCTGAACGATTGGCGCTTCACGGTCGAGCTATCGTCCGGCACGAATGAGATCACCGTCCGCGCAAAGGACATCGCCGGCGGCTTCACGGAAAAGCAGGTCGCGGTTACCGTGCGGTGAGCGGCAGCGCCGTCTGTGGCGCTGCCGGATTCGAGAGGCGGAATTTAAGAGTCCCGTGTGCTACTTCGCCGGGGCTGGCGTGGCGGCGTTGGCGTAGAGCGCGTTCAGCACATTCGCCATGCGGTAGCCGGCGGTGGCGACGCGCAACTCGGCGGCCTCGTGCGCGTTCGTCACATAGCTCTCCGGCAGTGTCACCGGCTGGTCGGCGCTGACCGGCGGCAGGTCTTCATAGCCGAGCTTGTAGCCAAGGGCATGGCTTTCCTTCGCCCAGGAGAGAGCGTCGCCTTGTTCCTTCACGACGGACTCGGGGAATTTCTTCTGGAGGGCCGTGGCCTGCTCGCGAACGAGAGCTGCCGCGGCATCGTGGCCGGCGACCGGCTTGGCGCGGTCGTAGAGCGGCGCCTCGAAGGTGACCGTGGCTTTGCCGTCCTGATAGACGCGGCGGTAGGCGCTGTCCCAGAAGAAGTGGAGGTTGCCTCCCTTGCTGAAAATGAGGTCGGCGAGCGGGTCCTTGAGGTTTGCGGTTTTCACCTTGTTGCCGCCGGCGTCGTCGTTGCGATTCGTCGTGTGGAGCGGCTGGTGGATGTCGCCGGTGAGGTGCAGCAGCATGACGAGGGCCTGATCCTTGTCGATATCGGGATCGGCGGCCTTGCCGTTCAGGATGTCCGTGGTCTTCTCGACGCCGAGGACGACGTTCGGCCCGGCGCTCGCGTCGGGCACAGGCATGCCGTCCGGCGTGTAAGGCAGGGTGACGTAGTGCCACGGGGCATAAGCTTTCATTTTTGGATCGCTGCTGGAGCGGATGTCATCCATCCAGCATGCCGAGGTGACGAAGGTATAGGGGGCATCCGCTTTTTCCTTGGCGTTGAAGCGGGCGATGGCCGCGTCGACCCCTGCCTTCGCGGCAGGCGTGAGGTTGTCGTAGGCGATCTGGCCGACAAGCATGTGTCCGAGCGGGTCCCAGGCGCGGGCCGGGACAGCGGAAAAGGCAATGGCGGCGACGGAAGCTGCGGCGAAAAGGGCGGAGCGGATCATGGTTTGACGGAGTGGAACACCGAAATCAGCGGCGCGTCGCGGTATAAATGGAAACAATTCCGGTAGTTAGCGGCTCGGCCTCCGCGAGGGTGAAACCGTGGGCGTCGAGCAACTGCGTCATTGCTTTACCGCTGGGGAAGCGCTCAATCGACTCACCGAGATACTCGTACGAACCGCGGTCGCCCGTGACGGCGGCGGCCACGGTGGGCAGGATGTTGTGCAGGTAAAATCGATACCCGGCGCGCAACGGGCCGAACGAAGGCAATGAGAAATCGAGAACGAGCACATGGCCGCCGGGTCGCAGGACTCGTGCCATGCCGGAGATCGCATCCGGCCATGAGGCCATATTCCGCAGGCCAAAGGCGACCGTGACCGCGTCGAAGGCGCCGTCGCGGAAGGGCAGGCGCGTGCCGTCGGCATTCACCAGGCGGTGGAAACCTTTTTTCTGCGCCTCGAGCATCATCGGCTGGCAGAAATCCGCGCCGGTGACTTCCGCGTCCGGGCAGGCCCGGCTGAGCGCCAGGGCGAGGTCGCCGCTGCCGGTGGCGAGGTCAAGGATGCGGCGGGGCGCCCAACTCTTCACGATCGAGGCCGCACGGGCCCTCCAGAGATAGTCGATGCCGAAGCTCAGCGCATGGTTGGCCAGGTCGTAGCGCCGTGCGATGGTAGCGAACGTGCGCCGGATGAATTGTGGATCCTGCTGGCGGTAAGGGGTTGCGTCGGTGGCGCTCAAAGCGCCCGCCAGTTGACCATCTCCGGACTCGTTTCCAAGTCAAAAGCTGAAGGGGAGCGAGGGCTGGTGCCGGGGGAGCCGGAGCAGAGGCGACCCTTCAGGTTCAGAACATCGGTCACACTCGATGAGGATCCGCGGTCCGGGATGTTCAGGGGGAAATCACCGTACAGCGCAATCGGGGCAAGATCTGCGAATCTGATGCGCGACCTCGAGATATACCCCATGCAATATAGAGACCTTCCCATTTCGGTTTTTCGCACCAACGCTGGATTTTCCATCATCACGCACGGGCCGGATGGGGATGTCGTCTCGACTCTCGGAACCGAGCCGAATCTGGCGGACTTTGTCGAAGGCCGCATCGCCGGCAAGGGGCTGCTCGCCGTCACGCCCGAGGTCTTGGCGGCTCTGCAACGACTCAAACAAAAAGGCGATGCGGTGGGTTGGAGATGGGAAGCGATTGCCAACGCGGAATTTGCCATCAGTCGCGGCGAAGGGTAGGGCTCTGGCGGAAGGAGGAAGTGGGAAATGCCCAGGCTCTTCCGAAAAAATTTCCGCCGAAGGACGGAAATTCCCGAGCCGGGCGGGCTCGAAGAAAAGTGCTCACGAGAGGACTTGAACCTCCACGAGTTTCCCCATGCGCTTCTGAGACGCACGCGTCTGCCAATTCCGCCACGTGAGCAGTGGAAGGCGGACTATGCATTTACCGGGGCACTTTGGCAACGGCGGAGTTTTTTCATTGAACAAATTCGGCTGGCCATCGGTCTCAACCCGTGCGAAACGAAACACTCCCATATTTTTCATGAAACTAGTCCCTACCTCCTCCCGCCTGGCTGTCGTCCTGTCCTGCACTGCGATGATCGGCGCCGCGCACGCGCAAGCTCCCGCTGACAAGGCCTCCGGTACGACCTCGGTCACTCCGCCCGCTCCCGCTCCGGCCGCGAAGCCGGTCGAGCTGCCGGATCCAGTGGCGGTCGTCAATGGTGACAAGATTTCCAAGGCGGATCTTCAGGAGAAATTCGACGAGGCGGTGAAAGCCAGCGGCATGGATACTTCCAAGCTGAGCGACGACCAGAAGCTCGCCGGCTACCACAAGCTCCTCGATGACATGATCACCGAAAAGCTCCTCAAGGCGAAAGCGGCTGACATCAAGATCACCGACGCCGACGTGGATGCCGAGATCGCGAAAATCAAAAAGAATTTCCCGGACGAAAAGACCTTCGCCGAACAGCTCAAGCAGGCCGGCCTGGACGAGGCCAAGCTCCGCGCACAGATGAAGACGGGGCTCGCCGAGACGAAGTGGATCAAGTCCCAGATCGAGGGCAAGGCCGACGTGACCGAGGCGGATGCCCAGGCTTTCTACAAGCAGAACACCGATAAATTCGCGCAGCCCGAGACGGTGCGCGCGAGCCACATCCTCTTCCGCGTGCCCGAGGGCGCTTCGGCCGAGGAGACCAAGAAGAAGGAAGACGCCGCGAACGCCGCTTACGCCAAGCTCGAGAAGGGCGCGGACTTCGCCAAGCTCGCCGATGAGCTCACCGAGGACCCGAGCAACAAGGGACCGGACGGCAAGGGCAAGGGCGGTGACCTCGATTTCTTTGCGAAGGGCCAGATGGTTCCCGAGTTCGACAAGGCCGCTTTCGAGGCCAAGGTCGGTGATATCTCCAAGCCCGTGAAGACGAGCTTCGGCTACCACATCATCAAGGTCACGGACAAGAAGCCCGCGAGCACGATGTCCTTCGACCAGGTCAAGGACCAGCTCACCAGCTATCTGAAAAACCAGAAGCAGCAGGCAGCCGTGCAGGAAGTCATCGGTAAGGTCCGCAGTGATGCGAAGATCGAGAACAATCTCCCTCCGCTTCCTCCGGCCCCGACCATGCCCACCGGCGGCGCTGACGCCGGCGCACCTCCGGCTCCTGAGCCTACGAACTAAGCATGCCGGTTAAGAAGCAGGCGATCGGCGTCATCGGTCTCGGCATCATCGGCTCACGCGTGGCGGCGAATCTCCGCCGCGCGGGGTACGATGTGTGGGTCTGGAGCCGGTCGCCCAAATCCGAGCCGAACTTCCTTTCTTCCGCGGCGGAGGTTGCCGAGACGGCGGACCTCCTGCTCGTCTTCGTCTCTGATGGGCCCGCGCTCATCGAGGTGATGCGCTCCATGGCGCCTGCCCTCGCGGCCCGGCACCTGATCGTGAATCACTCCACGATCGCGCCCGAGGAGGCGCGCCAGGCCTCGGAGATCGCCGCCGCCTCCAGTGCGGGTTTTCTCGATGCGCCCTTCACCGGCAGCCGGGACGCGGCCGCCGCCGGGCAGTTGGTCTACTACGTCTCCGGCACCAGTGAGTGGATCGAGCGGGCCCGGCCCGTTCTCTCGGCCTCGGCGAAATCGATCATCGAGATCGGGAGCGAGATCGGCCAGGCCAGCCTGGTGAAGATCGCGACCAATCTTATCGCCGCGGCGACCGTGGAGGCCCTCGCGGAAGCGGTGGCTCTCGTCGATGCGAATGGCATCTCCTCCGGCAAGTTTCTCGAGGCGTTTGCCGAGCACGGCACGCGCTCCGGCATCGCGGATATGAAGCTGCCAGGCATGATCACCGGCGACTTCGAGCCGCGTTTCGCGCTCAAGCACATGTTCAAGGACATCCAGCTCGCGCTCCAGGCCGGGCAGGCGGCGGATATCGATCTGCCCGCCGCCGCGGCGACTGCGGGCGCGCTCATGGCTGGCATCCAGCGTGGCTGGGCCGATCTGGACTTTTCCGCCGTCGCGCAGCACTACGCCTTTCCCGGTCGTGAGCCACTGGTGACGAATGCGCTGGCCTCCGCGGCTGGCGATCCGGGACCGAAGCCGAAGCGATTCTCGCTTTTCGGCGGCACCCGCGAACCGTGAGCGAAGGCGATCGGCTGGCCCGGCTGCGTGCGGAAGGCGGCTTCTACAAGATTGCCGACATCGCGCCGGTCGCGCGTTTCTCCCTCGGCGGCGCCGACCGTCTGCGCTACCTGAACGGCCAGGTCTCGAACGACCTGCGCAAGCTCCCGCCCGGCCAGGCCATGCAGGCCTGCGTCCTCTCCGCGCGCGGCAAGCTCGACGCCGTCATCTGGATCTGGAACGAGCCGGATCGGCTGGTCGTCGAGTGCGATGCCGAACTCGCCGAGCCGCTGGGCATGCGTCTCGAGCGCTATATCGTCGCGGATGACGCGGAGCTCGCTCCGGTCGACATGGCCGGGATGGCGGAGATTTTTCATGTCTTCGGCCCCGCGGCGGCGGAGTACAATGGTTTGAAGATCCCGCGCCTCGGCGTTGCGGGCATCGATCTCATGGCCCCGCCGATCACGGCGGGGGATTTATCCTCTCCCGGTGCCGGCGATGGCGGCCCTGTGCATGGCGCCACTCTGCTGGAGGCAACGCCGGAGGAGGTCGAGTTACTGCGAATCGAGCGGGCCCTCCCGCGCTGGGGCGCGGAGCTTGGGCCGGACACTCTTCCCGCCGAGGCTGGACTCGACGCGACGGCGGTTGATTTCCACAAAGGGTGCTACATCGGGCAGGAGGTGGTGTCCCGCATCCGTAGCGTGGGGCACGCGAATCGCGCGCTGCGTGTCTTTGACGTCGTCGAGGGGCGACCCTCCGCAGGCGATGAGTTTTTCCTGTCCGGGGAGAGCGGCCGCGCGGCGGCCACGGCCACCTCGGTTCACTTTGCATTGTCGAGCGGCCTCGGCCTCTGCTACATCAGGCGCGGGACAGCCGAAGGAGCGACGCTCGAGTCGCCGGCCGGCCCGTCCCGAATCCAACTCCGCCAGCCCGCATGCGTCCAGCCATCCTGACCCTTCTCCTCGCCGCCGCGCTTTCGCTCTCTGCGTGTGCTCATCGCAAGCCGCCCGCGCCGCTCCCGATTGCCGCGCCCGTGCCGGTCAAGCCCACCCAGCCGCTCGGACCGGATGTCGCCGTGATGTACATCAAGATCGGGAAAGAAAAGACGCCGCAGAAAGTCGTCATCGGTCTCTACGACGATGTGGCTCCACAGGCCGTCGCGAATCTGAAGGCGTTGTGCGCGAAGAAATTTTACAACGGCATGCAGTTCCATCGCATCTTCGAGCACTACCTCGTGCAGACCGGCGATCCGTACAGCCGCCATGGCGACTCGGACAAATCCGGCACCGGCGGCCCCGGCTACACGCTGCCCCCGGAGATCAAGCGCCCGCACATCCGCGGAGCGGTCGCGGCCTCTCGACTCGACGACAAGGTGAACCCGACACGGGCGTCGAATGGCAGCCAGTTCTACGTCTGTCTGCAGCCCATGCCCCAACTCGATGGGAAGTACACCGTCTTCGGCGAAATCATCCAGGGTATCGAGGTGCTCGACTACATCAGCGGGCGACCTGCAAACAGTAACGATTTTCCCTTGGAAAAAATCGTGATTACCTCTATCAAGA
>Ga0310811_10000552_pt1 | contig 47865 bp, 27 predicted proteins | sample YCmetagenome_FD_207642 | JGI IMG/M metagenome (GOLD analysis project Ga0310811, IMG submission 207642) | Soil microbial communities from experimental microcosm in Duke University, North Carolina, United States - YC | ecosystem: Engineered > Artificial ecosystem > Soil microcosm > Unclassified ...
GGAATGCCGACCGGCTTGTGGGTGGCGATACTGCGGAAGAACAGCACGCGGGCCTTCGTATAGGTGTTCCTGTAGCGCGTTTCCTGGGGCTGCACGGTGATGCCCATCGGTTTGGCAGGCTCCAGCACAAAGGCCGGTCGTCCGATAAAGCGATAGGCGGTGGAGATGAACATGTTCTGGCCCGTCTTCGGATCAGGCCGGCTATCGGCATTGCGCTTGATGGCGTAGTACATGCCCAGTGAGTTCTGGTGATAGACGGTTTCGGAGGTGGCGCCGCCCTGAGCCTCCACATTCTCGAAATAGACATCGCGCCAGTCGCGGTAACCGCCCACGATGCCGTACAGGTTGCCATCCTTGTCGATCTCAAGACGGATCTTGCCGTCCTTGAAATCGGCATCGCGGAAGTTGCCGATGTTCCAGGCCACGTTGGGCATGTGAATTTCCGGCGCCTGCCCGCTTTCCACCACCCCATTCCTGATGGTGGCCTTCAGCTTTGTGTACATCTCGGTCCTGGGCAATCGATAAGAATAGCCACTGCCGACACCGTCGGCATCCTTCAGGATCTTGTCCGGCGAGTAGCCGATCTCCAGGGTCACATCGTCATCATTGTCCGGGCTCTTGTTGCCGGAAAGGCGGATGACGACGCTATAGAGGCCTTCCAGCATCTTGTCGTTGGCGCGCTGGGTCAGCGCCGCGGTGAAATTGCGGCCGCGGAAGGCCTGGATGCAGCCCCACGCACGGTAAAGGGCGTTGTCGATTCCCTTCTCGCCACCGACGCCGGTAAAACCGCCCGTCTTGGCATTGTGATCGAGATTAAAACCCAGCGCGATCTTTCCGGTGACTTGCGGCTGGCCCGGATCGGCCGCCGTCCAGGGATTCATGTAGCTATTGATGCTCTTGGCATAGCCGCGATAGGTCAGCTCATGTTCCTGCCACAGATGCTTGTGTCCCAGATAGTTGGGCACCGTGTCATAGCCGGGCGGGTTGACGATGTTCTCGACTTCCGCGGGCGTCCGCCATTTGGTGGCGCTGAATAGCGCCTGATAGTTCAGGTCCGCCGCCGGCTCGGAAGAGCCGGTCGGGCAGTCCGCGCCAGGCTCGAGCTGGCCTTCCTTGGTGAAACCGGGCTTGCCGCCGTAGTACCAGGCAGGGTCGTAATTGCCGACGACATAGCCGCGGGTCCAGGCCGCCGCTTGCGCTGGCGCGGCAAACCCCAGCATGGCCAGACCGGCGGCTAGAGGAAATCCGAGAATGCGTGCTGCCTTCATCGCGTTCCTCCTGCCTGGGCGGCCATCAGCCGCTCACCGATATATGCAAGGGAGCCGCGTTACCGGCCCCTTGGTGGGGCGATATTTCGCCCTTCCATTCTGCACCCTTGCCCGGACCCCGGCAAGCGGGGTCGGGTAGAGATGTTGGTTACATCTTCAGCCTGACACCAACCCGGTACATGCGGCCGACTACGTCATATAGAGCAGGGTTCACCGCATTCGCGTTGTTCGGGGCGTTGGAGTAGATCATGACCGGGTCGACATTGGTGACATTGTCGATCTTGCCGTAGAGTTGCCATTCGTCGTTGACGTTGAAGCTGCCGCCCAGATCCAGCAGGAACTGGCCGCGGAAGCTGTTGCTGTTGATCGTTGGATTGTTGCTAGTGGACAACGGGCAGGAACCGGGCGTGCAGACCACATACTGGCTGTTCTGACGGCCGTCGCTGATATAGCGCTCCGTCACGCTGACGCTCCAGCGGTCGGCCGCATAACTCTGGGTGGCCAGGACCTTCCAGTGCGGGATGTTGCCGCCATTCTCGCCTGCCGATTCATGCGGGACGGTGCCCGGCAGGCCGGCGGTGGAGATGAACTTGCTGACGTGAGTTGCCAGCAGGCGCACCGTCCAGTCACCGGGGATGCCCAGGTCCGACAGCGAGAAGCGATAGCTGGACTCGATGTTGAACCCATCCGTCGTCGTACTGGCCAGGTTGAACGCGGCCGAGACCACCTGCCGCCAAACTGCAGTGGGATTATTGAATACCGTCTGACCGGCGGGGTTGGTGATGATGTTGGCGCACTGGTCCTGGAAACCCAACCGGCACAATTCGATGATGTTGGCTGAGGACAGGTTGCTGATGCCGCCCGTGTAATAGACGCGGTAATAGTCGATCGAGGCCGAGAAGCCGGGCAGCCAGTTCGGCTGCCAGACAATGCCGACCTCAGTGTTCTGGGCCTTTTCCGGCTTGAGGTTCGGATTGCCGGCCGTGACATTCTGCACCTGAACCGTGCCGCCCACACCATTGAGGAACGGGTTGTTGACCGTGCCATTGGCCACGGTTGAGGCCGAATACAATTCACTGAGATTGGGAGCGCGGATGTCGCGAGACAGCACGCCGCGCAGACGCAGGCCCGCGAGTGGCGTGTCCCAGGTCGCGCCGACCTTCCAGGTATTGACATAGCCGGAGGTGCTGTAGCCGGTGGCGCGGCCGCCCAGATCGAGGTCGAACGAGCCCCAACCCTCGTTCTTGAGCAGCGGGATAACCGTTTCGACATAGCCTTCCATTACATTGTAGGCGCCGTGGCCGTTGTGGAAGTTGCCGGCGTACCAGTTGTCGCCTGTAGTGCAGTTCAGCAGTGGGTCGTTGCATTGGCCGGTACTGGCCGGATCGCCAAACACATTGTAGCCGTCCTTGCGATACTCAAAGCCGGTGGCGACGGAGATCGGGCCGGCCCAGGTGGAGAACGGCTCGCCGTTCAGGTTGATGGCGAACACGTCTTCGTCGAAGCGGGTCTGCTGGCTGGGGCCTTCGAAGCGGTGAGGACCGCCGAAGATCCAGTTCACCGTCGCCTGGGTCGGCGTCACATTGCCGAAGGGATTGTAGGGCAGGCAGCCCAGGGAAATCGCCGTGGTGCTGCGGCAGACGATGGTGCCCAGCGTCTGATTCACGGCCGCGTAGGTGGCCTGATTGGCCGTCGTCACCAACACGGAATCCTGTGCCGCGAGCAGGTAAGGGTTGAGCGGAATGTGAATCTGGATGTGAGTCTCGGTCTCGCCATGCTCGGCATAGCCGCTCCAGGTCCAGTCCTTGCCGAACAGGTTGAACGCGCCATCCCAGCCCATCACATAGCGGCGCAGGTTGCGCTCCACATGAATGGTGCGCCGGTCGGGAATCTGGGCATTGACCGTGCCGAAGCCAAAGCTGGTGATGTTGTTGGATACACAGGCCGCATTCACCGAGGCCGGCAGATAGGCGTTGGGGCCACCCGCCGCATTGCCGCACTGGATGGTCTGGCCGCCGGCAAACCAGGAGCCCGGTGACGGGGTGTTGCGAGTTTGGGCTTCGCCGAACTGGGCGGTCAGCCAGACATTGAGCTTGTCCGTCACATCGTAGGAGACCCGGCCGTACAGGGAGAGGCGGTTCAGCGACTCGATCAGCGTGGTGCCGTTGCCGATCGTGCTCGACGTGTCGCCGCCGATGCACCAGGGCGAGACGCAGTTGGTCACGCCGCCGGCGGCGTTCTTTTGGGGCACGCCCTTCAACCCGTTGGGGCCGACGCCATAGACGAAATTGGTCGGTTGGCCGTTCTCGGCGAAGGCAATGCCCTGCAAGGGGCCCGTTGTAATGATGCCGTACCGGGCCAGCTGAATATCTTGGCCATGATAGGCATTGAAAAACTGGGGCTGGCCAGCCGGTGTCGCGGCCGGAGAAGCATATTGCAGCCGGGCCGGAGAATTGAACCAACTGCGGCCGCCCGGTCCTTTGCCCTCGCCGTAAATCGTGTTGTTGGGATCTATGCCATCGTCGTGGCCGTATTCTCCGGACACTTCGATATGGCCGCGGTCGCCCGAGAAGGTGGTGCCGGCAGCCATCTGGTACAACGCCTGCCAGTTGTCGCCATAGGTGGAAATGCCGGTCGACAAATTAGCTTTGAAGCCGGTGAACTTCTTGTCGATGACGAAGTTGACCACACCGGCCACCGCGTCCGAGCCCCAGGAGGCCGAGGCGCCGCCGGTCACCACGTCCACCCGCTGGATCAGGAGCTGCGGCAGCTCGCTGATGTCGGTGATGCCGGTGACGTTGGACGGCACGATGCGCTGCCCATCCACCAGGGTCAGGGTGCGGATGGTGCCGAGGCCTCGCAGGGCGAAGGAGGATAGACCATTGTTGCCGCCGCTGGTGCCGCCGGTGCCGCTTTCGGTGCCCTGGCTGCCCATCAGCGAAGGCAGTTCCTGGATCGCCGCATAGATGTTGGGCTTTGCCTGCTGCTCGATATCGTCGGCACCCACAACTGTGGTCGGCGTCGGAGCCTGGAAGCCGTCGCGCACGATACGCGAGGCGGACACGGTGACGTTTTCGGTGTCCGGCGCCTGCGCCGCAGCGGTGGTGAAGAGCCCCGGCATGCAGGATAGCAGCGCCACCGCGCTGGTCATTGTCAGCGCGCGACTGCGGACGCGCGAATGGAAAAGATCCCCAGATGCAACACTGCGCCTTGACTGAGTCATGACCGTATCCCCCCTTTTTGGACCGCGAAGCGTTCGCCCCGCGCACCGCCCCTCTGGCGGATCTTTTTATTGCTTGTGTGTCGGTGTTTCCTTTGCCAGGCCAACTCTTGCGTCTGTGACAGTACCGTATAAGGATCAACCAGATAAGGAGAATTAGCTTCCTGGTTTAGAACCCTTTCCAATTCATCCCCAGCAGCCGTTTTTGCCGCGGTGCATCAGAGGTGTGACATGGGTCAAAGTGGAAGCAACGCTATCAAGATCGCGGCCGCGCTACTCGCCACGGCCTTGTTCTGCCCTCATTCTTTGAGAGATGCCGCAGCGCAAAGTGTGGCGCCCACTTATCAAGCCGACCCCTTCTGGCCGCGCGAATTGCCCAAAAACTGGATTCTTGGCCAAGTTGGTGGCTTGGCGGTGGATGCCCAAGGTCATCTCTGGGTGCTGCAGCGGCCTCGTACCGTGCCGGAAGTCGCACTGGGCCTTGCCGCCGATCCGCCGATCACAGCCTGCTGCATAAGAGCGCCTGCGGTGCTGGAATTCGCCGCCGATGGGTCCGTGTTGCGCTCCTGGGGCGGCCCTGGCTTCACGCCCGACTGGCCCGATACCGAGCACGCGATCCAGGTCGATGCCGAAGGCAATGTCTGGATCAGCGGCAATGGCCGCACCGATCGCGAGGTGTTGAAATTTACGGCGGATGGCAAGGAGCTTCTTGCCGTCGGCCGCAAAAGCGATGCGCCAGTTGACAACAAGGACATCACTCTTCTGGGCCGGCCGGCAGGCATCGCCGTCGATGACGCGGCTGGCGAGGTCTTCATCGCCGACGGCTACATGAATAGCCGCGTGATGGTTTACGACGCGAAAAGTGGCGCCTTTAAGCGCGGCTGGGGCGCCTATGGCAGCAAGCTGGACGAGATTTCCAACGGTCCCCGCGCCAGATACACGCCCGGTCAGACGCCGGCGAAGCAATTCAATCTGGTGCACTGTCTCACTTTGTCGAAGGACGGCTATGTCTATGTCTGCGACCGCACGAACGATCGCATCCAGGTCTTCGCCAAGGATGGACGCTTCATCACCGAATTCATCGTCCATCCCGAAACTCAAGGCATGGGCTCGGTGGTGTCACTGGGCCTTTCTGGCGACTCGGGCCAGCAATTCCTGATCGCGGCCGACGATGGCAATAGCACAGTGCGCATCTTGCGCCGCAAGGACGGCGCGGAAGTCGCTCATTTCGGCCATCGCGGCCATAATACCGGCCAGTTCGAGGCGCTGCACCAGATCGCTGTGGATAGGCACGGCACGGTCTATACCGGCGAAGCGGGCGGCGGCATGCGCATCCAAAAATTCGTGCCCCGCTAGGCGCTCCCTGATCCAAGGGCGACAAGCGCGAGCTGCCGCACCAGTCTCAGACGTAGCGATTTTTTGGCTTTATTATTTTCCTGCCGTAGCAGCGCATGTCACCGCGTGACGTCAAAAGCAGTCGCAATGATGTCCGGTTATCGGTACCGAGCTGGCACTGGCGCGGCACACGTCCGCCCACTCGGGGCAGGCGCAACGCACTATCTGCCACAGGTTGCAGGAATTGAACTCACGACCAATCCCTTACCAAGGGATTACGCCCGGCCGGCGCCGATTCGCGGATAATTCCTTATTATGAGAATTTCCCCGCGGGCCAACAGGGGGCATCTGTCGCGCCAGCTCTGTCACCAAGATCGATACCACGCTGAGCACCAGCGGCGCATCGCCGACTTTGGGCACCACCCAGTAAGACGGCGGTCAATTACATACAACGTTGAGATCTTACGAAAGGCCCGGCGATTCCAGTCGCCGGGCTTTTCTGATTCCGACCGCGACCGTCCCACCATCTCGCTGGCGTGTGGCAGTCCCATGGCCTAACGCAACGCTGAGTCAGTCTAGCGGAACGGAAAGACAATAGAGTCCAGCAGGTTCTCAGCAGGAGTCTATCGTCTACTTCGATAGCCAGTTAATGATGGACTCCGGACGTCGTCGTGGCCGGCTTATCGTCTGCATCATTATCGGAAGAATGGTGCTTCAGCGCCCGGCTGTGAGCACGCCCTTGAGCACTCATTCGATCCTCGGCTCTATCGAGCCCGGTATCGCGGTCTGTTGCGTATCGCCCATTCGTGTTGGCCATCCCTTGGCTACTGAGGTGATTTTTCGAGTCCATTGTGGATTGATTGGTGGTGGCCGACGCGCCCGCATTTGTATTGGTGATGCGCGCAAGAGAAGGTTGCGCACCTACTGCCAAGCTGCCGAGGATGATCGCAGCGAAGAGCAGTTTGGATCGACTTGTATCAATTGCCATGGTTTCCTCCATGAGGCGCCGCTCCGACCATTTCCAACGGTCTTGACACCGTAAAGTTCCATCGACGCCGGTTCCGCGCCCACCGCCAACAATGTAGCTGGCTTGCCGGGTTCGAAGCGCCACACTCTATTCGATTTTGAGCTTGAATGGCCGCTCGGCGATGAAAGCATCCAACTTGGTCTGATCAATCGAAGATTGGTCGCCTAATGCTTCGCCGGCTCAAATAACTCCACGAGATTTCCTGAGGGATCGACCAGCAGGATTTGCGCCCCGCCGGCCCGCGTACGATGTCATTTCTAAACAGAGCCCTCAATACTCGAACTGATAGCTCAGCCCGACGCTGTTGCCATTGTCTTGCAACGCATTGCCCTGCGCGGGGGCGGTCGTGGCGCCGGTATTGATGGTGGCCTGTGCCTTCAGGCGGCGGGTGATATCGAATTGCACCTGGGTCTGCGTGCCCCCCGAAAGGTTCTGCTTGACGCCGACATAGACGTTGCGCGCGACATAGCGGCCAGCTTCCACCGTGGTCTGGTTTTCGGTGCCGCTTGTACCGCCCTGTGTGCTGCCGACCGACAGCCGGTCCAAACCCAGCGTATTGCGTACAGAGCCCATCGGGTTGAAACCGCCGCCCACCCCGCCCATCGCTGCCAGCCCTTGCGCCAACGAGGCGAGCTGCAGGGGCGTGAGTTGCTTGGTACTTTGCTGGAACAGCAGATGGGCCACGACCTCATCCTGCGGCAGAGTGGGTGTGCTGGAGAACGCAATCTTTGGCGCCGAGGCATAGCCGGTGACGGTCAAGGTGGCGGTGACGCCGCCGGACACGGTCTGGGCCACGAAATCTAGAGAGGGATCAAGCCGCCCGCGCACGCCGATGCCGTCAAAGCGGATGCGGCCGGTGGTGAAGTCCAGGGTCTGGCCCGCCACGCTGAAACGGCCGCGTTCCATGCGCAGACCGCCCTCGATATCGGGCGCGGTGCTGGTGCCGCGCACCTGGATGTCGCCGCGCATCTCAGCGTCCAGCCCATGGCCGCGCACATAGACCGGTCCAGTGGTACGCAAATCCACCTCCAACGCCATACGTCCCGACTGCGGAGGCGGTGGCGGCGGCTTTTCTCCGCGCCGTCGCACATTCAGCACCGCGACCTCAGGGGGAAACGTCTCCGGCAGATTGATCTCCCCGCCGGTCGCCTGCAGCTTACCTGAGAGGGTGGAAGCGGCCTTGAGGCGGCCGGTGAGCCTGACATCGCCTGAGAGCGTCGCGGTGACGAGATCGCTGACGATCGGGCGTGCATTCTCAGCATGAAGGACAATATCCACGGGCATGCCTGACGCTTCCAGATCGATGCTGCCGCTGCCGCCGAGCGTGCCCTTACCGGCCTGCGCCGCCAGTTGGGTCAGGGCAATATGGGCGCCATCGGCGCTGACCGCTGCGGTGATGTCATGCAGCTGCAGGCCCCGCGCATAGTCCTGGATCTCACCATTGGCGAGCTTGCCGCCGCCCGTAACGCGGGGCGCTGCCATGGTGCCGCCGATGCGCACATCAACCGCCAACTGACCGCGCGCCCGGCGCCCCTCGGCCGCCAGGAAGGGATCAAGCAGGGTCAGATCGGCGGTACCGACAGCGCGCAGCGCCAGCGTCCCGCCGGACGCAATGGGGACGGTGCCGTCCAGCGTGAGATGGGCATTGTTACCGGCCATGACCGCCACATTGACCGCGGCATGATCGCCCATCAGCTGCGCCCTGGCATCGATGCTGCCGGGCGGCACCGCGCGGCCGGCAAAGCCGGAGCGCAGGTCGCGCCCGTTGAGGCTCACCTGTCCCACCGGCGCTGCGATCGTGCCATGCAGATTGGCATCGGCGCTGAAGCTGCCCTGCGATTGCTGCTGCGGCAGGAAAGGCTGGAAATCGTGCATCGCGATGCCGCGCGCGGAGGCGGTCAGCGCGAACTGCGGCATCACCCGGCCCGATATCGAGAGGCTGCCATGCCCCAGGGTGGCTGCAATGCGGTCGAACGCCAGTCCGTCGGCGAAATCGATATGGGCGGGGGCGCTGAGCTTAAATGGTATGCTGCGCCAGGCCCCAGTCAATGCCGCGACGGTCAATTGCTTGTGCGTCACATCAAGGGAAGCGGCCGTGCTCGTCGTCAGCGGCGCGCCAGTAGAGTCTTTCATATCGGCGCGCAGTGTGATCGCCAGCTTGTCCAGCCCGCCATGTAGATCGCCACCCGCATTGCCCGCAAAGCCCTGCACCGCCACGCCATCGGCGGCGGCAGAAACATTCAGCACCGGTTTGCCGAACAGGTCCGAAGCGTTCCCGTGCAAGGTCGCGTTGTGCACGCCCACGCCTGCAACCATCAGATTGTGCAGGTCGGCGACAAGCTGCGCGTTCGACTTGCCGCCTTGCGGCTTCAAGGTCAACGCGGCATTTGCCGCGCCCTGCATGGTCTGCCCTGTGAAGACCACCATATCGGCAAGCTGCCCCAGCGCGATCCGGGCACTTCCAGACACCAGGGATTGGGCGATGGAAAGATCGGCCTTCGCCGTCAGCGAGCGCCACTTCGCATCCAACGCGACCTGTCTTGTCTTGTCGCCGTTCAAGGTCGCATGCAGCGTCAGCGGCGCCTTGTCCAGTTGCCCGTCCAATGCCAGCCGCGCCCGTGTCAGCGCGGGCAGGTCCTGCGCGGCCAGGGTGATGGCGATACGCTGGCGGGCAAAGCCTTTGGTCGCCATGCTGGCGGCGCCGCCGGCCGTTAGCGCCGCCTTGCCCAGCGGGCCGCTCACGTCACCGGTCAGTGCCAAGGCGCCGTCCAAGGTTGGCGCCAGCCGGGACAGATCAGAAAGGTTGAGCGCCAGGTGATAGCGTAAGTCGCCTTTGCGAATACTCCCCTGCACGTCGCTGGCAAAGCCGGCACCCTCCATCTGCACATGCGATTGGACCAGGTCCGCGCCATCCAGGGTTGCGTTCAGTGCCAGGGTCGCCCTCTGTCCCAGCAGCCGCGCCGGCAGGGCCGTTCCGCGTGTGGTCAGCCGGCCGTTCAGAGTGACCTGCGTCTGCGACCCATTCCGGTTCAGAGCGACATGGAAGGACGCGCTGCCTTGAAGATCGATTTTTTTCAGGGCGGCAAAGGGCGCCAGCGACGGCACGGCGAGATCGGCCGCCACCTGTGTGCCGCCGCGCAAACGTGCCGTGCCGCTCAGCCGAACCAACGCATGACTGACCGAGAAACTCGCCGGCAGGGCCGGAGCTTTCAGATCTGCCTCTGCTGTGATGGTGACCGGCATTTTGCCGAGCAGGACGTCGTAGCCGTCCGGCAGCGCGATGCCATCGACGCGGCCGGTCAGTCGTGCCGTGCCGCTGTCGCCCTGAACATCCAGCACGATGCTGCGCGCGGACTGGCCGCCCAGCACGGCATCGGCCAAGGCCAGATGCGCCGACACTGCCGGCGTGGCGAAGCCGCCATGCACATGCGCTTCCCCCGTCAGCGCCTGCCAGGCAATGCCGGGGCGCGGCGCCATCTTGGGCGCGGCGATCCGCATGTCCAGATCGGTGCGCTGCGACGCCACGCTGATGGTGCCTTGCCCGCTGGCGTTCAGTGCGCCGGCCGCGAGCGTGAAACGCACCTGGTTGGCGCCGGCATCGCCGGCGGCCTCAGCCGACAGGTTCACCGGACCCAGGCCCGGCAACCCCACCAGCTTGCCCAGGATACCGTCGGCGCCTTCGCTGATGCTGGCGCTGCCGTGGGCGACATCAGCGGTGATGCCACCCGCGATGCGATAGCGGTCGGCGTTGCCCAACCGCGCCACCAGCATATCGGCAGCAAAGTCGTGACGGGAGGCATAATGCAGCGCGCCGCTGGCCGACAGGCTGGCGGCATGACCGATCACTGCTGTGCCGATCTCGATGTGCGGCAGCGCGAGCGCGGCAATATCAATGTGCGGCGTCTGGCCGCTGCTCGCGCCGGATGGGATAGGTCGCCGCATCACTGCGACACGGGCAGCAGTAATTTTGTCGATGGCGACGTGATTGGAGAGCATCGCCAGCGCCGACCAGTCCAGCGCCACATTGTCAATCGACAGCCACACCCCCCGGGCATCGGCTACTTCCAGCCGCACCACCCGCAAATGATCGGGAAAGGAGCCCGACAGACCGGTGACGCGCACTGTCCCGCCGCTCAGCGAGGCTGCCATGCGGCCTACCAGCGTCAAACCCGGCGCCGTGTAGAAGATCAGCAGCAGGGCGAGCACCACCGCGCCAAGGCCCGCGGCGATCCACTTCGCGATGGTTCGCATCCGTCGCATCAGAAGGCCTGCCCCAGACCGATATAGATCTCGAAGGAATCCCCGCCCGGCAGATGCACCAAAGGTGTGGCCACATCCAGCCGCACCGCGCCGATCGCGGTGTAATAACGGGCGCCGACACCGGCGCCGGCATAGAGCTTGCCGGTGAACGGTGCGCCCGTGCCCGCCTGTCCCGCATCAACGAAGGCCGCGGCGCCCCAGGTATCGCCGAAGCGCTGGCGGAATTCGACTGTGCCGGCATCAACCGACTTGGCGCCGACAGGACGGCGATCCGGAAATTGCGGCCCCAACGACTGATAGGCATAGCCGCGCACCGTAGCGCTGCCGCCGGCATAAAGTCGCTGATCGGGCGGCAGGCCGAGATTGGAGCTACCCAGGATCGTCGCCGCCAGCGCGCGCATCGCCACCACAGATGAGCCATTCGACGACAGATCGAAATAGGACGAAGCAGTAAGCTGCGACACCAGAAAGGAGACATCGTTGCCGAAGGCGTGGGTGGGCGTAAGCGTCGCCGCCGCGCGCAAACCCGACACCGGATCGTTCAGTACATCGGTGATGCCGGTGCTGTCGTAACTGACGGTGACGGGCGCTGCCAGCAGCTCATAGAGCTGTGAGGTGCCTTCCTGCACAATCTGATCATGGGTGATGGAAAGCCCGGCGCTCCCGGTCCACAGCCGCGAGAATTTGCGCCGCACGAAACCAGCCAAGGTCTGCGCCGTCTGGTCATAGGCCTGGAGCTGCTGCTTTATGCCCGACAGATCGAATTCCAGCGTCTGGTCGTTCTCAAGAAACAGCGGCTGAATATATTGGGCGATCAGGTTATAGCCCAGACCGGTGCTGGCGCTGCCCAGCCCGGTGCCGGCGGCGGTAAGATTGAGCTGTTCGGCATTGCCGAACAGACTGCGATGCGACCAGGTGACCGACAGGCTGACGCCCAGGTCGGTAGAATAATTGCCCGCCACCGTCACAGCATGAAAGGGGCGCTCCTGCACATCGAACAGCAGAGGCATGCGGCCATCGGCGGACAAATGCTCCGCGGCGCGCACGCTGACACCGGAAAACACGCCCAACCCTGCCAATGCCTGCCGCGCCGCCTCGATACGGCTGGGGCGATAGCGGTCGCCTTCATGGACTGTCAGCGCCTTGTGCGCGAATTGTTCATTGACGTCCTTCAGGCCTTTGAAGCTGATGGCGCCAATCGCGACACGCGGGCCCGTGTTGGCTTTGTAAGTGACGTCGATGGTGTGGGCCTTGTCGTCAGCAACCGCGTCGGGATCGCTGACCGTCGCCAGGGCATAGCCATCCTCCTGCAGTGCGGCCAACAGGCGCGCGCCGGCGCCCAGCACTGCCGCGGCGACGGCGACGTCGCCGGTCTTCAGACCCAGTGCGGAGCGGTCACTGACAGGCGCGTTGCCGGTGAGCGTGACACGACCCAGATGGAATTGCGGCCCTGGCGTCACCGTCACTTTCACGGGCGCGGGCGTGCCGGCTGGCATATCTTCAAGTCGCGACGGCAATCCTGGATCATCAAGACCCAGCCCCGTTACCGTTACCGCGACGCTGTTCTGATAATAGCCAAAACTGTCCAGAGCGGTCTGCAGCCGCGCGATGTCGTCACGCGCGCGAGTGACTAAGGCAAAAGGCGGCACCCCGCCAGCCTTCTGCAGCGTGACGAGCTGAGAGGAGGCATGCAGCGCCGCATCCGTCTCGCCTGATGGCGCGCCGGAGATATCAACGGTGTAGGTTTGCGGGTCCGCCGCGCGGGCCGCCCCCAACAGGGCGCTCAAGACCGCCGCAGCCCCCAACCCGGCGATTGGTCGTGATGGCATCACCCGCCACTGTGCCAATCCGCGTGCGAACAGGAAAGCCCGCGGAGCCAGTCACGGGCAATGGAACTGAAAAAGGCTTGTCACGTTTGCGCACTTTCGGTGACGCACGGCGTTGGGACATCTGATGAGCGAGACCGCGCTCTTCGGCAGATGATTGACAAAGATCGAAGTGGGAGAGGGCTTGGAGAATATGCCGCGACGCGAAATTATGCCACCGATCGTGACTTCTGTTCACTGAGCGTTGCGCCCCTTATAGCTTGGCAGGCTCGCGAGGACGCGGAGCGATATGGTCGTGTCGAGAAGAGCGTCTTGTTTTGCTTCGTCCATAAGAGCGATCGCCCGCTCCTCGGCGCGGCGCGCCTGATCGAGATACTTTCTTCTTGTTCTCTCGACCTGTTCCATAGGTGACTAACGTCGAAAGGCCCGCGAGGGTTTCGACGGGACCTTGACGCGGGCGATGGCCGATCACCCTTTCCACGGCCGAGGACGGGACAAAGGCGCCGGTTAGGATCGGGCTCAAAGGCAGCCTCAGGAGTTTTCCGGTCATTTCTAGCCCCGGATGGGGTATCCGGCGGAAAAGGGAACTCCGCGCAGGCGGTCCGGCCTCCTTCGGCCCAATCGCCTGATTTTCCGCATCCGCCCAATGCCTTATCCTGAGACCGGTTTTGCGGTGACTGCGTCCCCAGCCACCCAGTTCCTGCGAACTGCCGCCTGGCAATTGTCCCTGTCCTCCCGTTATGTCTTACCGGTCATCGCCAGGTCGGTTTCCAACTTCCTTTGACCGATCCGAAAACGCCGCAGCTGTCCTGCCATCGTTTTTTGGACGCCGATGCAGCGTCGTTCGGCCTCAGGCGGGCAACCACCGCGGCGGCGATTGCCCGCGCGCCCCGCGCGTCGGGATGTGCATCGCCGCGCAAGTGCCACGTCGGATCGAGCCTTACCCGGACATAAGGCAGGCCGGCTTCATCGAGATTAAGGCGCTGCAAGGCTTCCTCCACGGGCGAGGCTTCGCCGAACTGAGGCACGACGATGAGCGGCTGTGCGCCCCGTGCGCATGCCAGACGGACCAGAGCGCCCAGACTGTTACGGGTCCGCACGATGCCCGCGTCGATGGTGGCCACGCTTCGGTAAGGAACGAGCCAGCGCAGCAGCGCGGCAAGGCGCCAATGCTGCTCCGGCGGCAGCCAGACCAGTCCCGGTCCCAGGCGCGGACGATTGTTGAGAAGATTGCGATCGAACAGCGACGGCATGAACAACGTCACGACGGCGACCGGCTTGTGGAAGCGCGGCAGCTCGGCCGCCAGGCGCAGATAGGACTGATCGTTGCTGTAGTCGGACACCGCCAGATTGGCGATTTGGATGCCGAGCGATGCGCTTACCCGGGCGGGAATGGTTTCGTCCCAGGCCAAGCCGAAGCCCACAATGATCGATTCGCCCGTGAAAATGAGTGTCGGCCGTGCAACATCGACCGCGGCACCCGGAGCCGGTACCCGATGACCGGCGGCGTCGAAACTGTAAGACACGGTCCGGCCGGCTTCCCGGGCAACGACCGATCGCGACGGCAGGAACTTCCAACCGAGCAGCGGATCCGATTGGCGGCGCGGCTCAAGCTTCAATGGATCCGCGTCATGCGGATAGAGCGGATGAACATGCAATATCAGTTCGGCCGTCCCCAGCGCCAGTGCGGCCGCCAAAACCACGCGAAGAATCTCGCCGAGACTCGCATGGCTCAGAAGGCGAGCGATTGGGCGGCGACAGATCAGCAAGAGCATGACCGCCGCCAGGATGACGAATCCGCGCAGCCCCTGTTCAGCGGCAGTCATGACCGAACGTTGCACGCTAAAAATGGGGAGGAAATGTCGGTCGAACCATGCCTGGTCTGCCGCCAACGCGCCTGCCAGCAACAGGATGGCGAATCCTCCCACCACAATTTCCAAGCTCAGCAGCGGAAATCGTCCGGGCTCGCTCTTCCTTCCAGTAACGTTCATGTGCGGCGGTCGATGATTACAAATAGTTCTCCCTCATACCCCAACCTGGCCAAGGGATTTTTGTTTGCTGCCGCCATCTTCGGCCTTCTCAATATCCGTGTCTTCGCGTTCGCCCTTGTGACATGTCCGGGATAGAATTGCCCCAATCTAGACGATGGCGCCGTCCAGGGCCGCGCGGATTTTCGCGGCCAGTTCTTCCGGCAGATAGGGCTTGTTCAGCCAGCTCATGCCCGGGCAAAGCTGGTCGCTCCGGCGCATCAACTGTTCGGAATAACCCGTGGTGAGCAGCACCGGCAGATCGGGGCGCAACTTTTTCGCCTCGGCTGCCAGTTCGAGCCCATTGAGCCCGCGGGGCATCACCACATCCGTGAAGAGCAGCCGCACATCCGGCGTGGCCTTCAAGGTCTCAAGCGCTTCCACGCCGTCTTCGGCCACAACGACCTGATAGCCCAGCCTTCCCAATTGGATCGTCACCTGCTCGCGAACAAGATCGTGATCCTCGACCAGCAAAATCTTTTCCGACCCACCAATCACGGCGCCCTCTCGCAGTTCACGCATCTGTCGCGCGCGGCAGATACAGCATGATGGTTGTACCATGTCCCGGCGTCGAACGGATGCGGACATGGCCCCCCAATTGGGTAATAAAGCCATAGACCATGCTGAGGCCGAGGCCGGTGCCCTTGCCGACCTCCTTGGTCGTGAAAAAAGGCTCAAACGCCTGCAGCCGCGTATTCTCGTCCATGCCTGTTCCGGTATCGGAAACCGTCACCAGGACATAATCCCCGGATGAAGGACCCTGTTCTCCCGCGTCCATCAGCAGCTGATTTTCCCGGCCGATTTCGTCGGACGAAACATTGCGGGTCTCGATGGTCACCCGGCCGCCGCCGGGCATGGCATCGCGCGCATTGACCGCGAGATTGAGCAGGGCGCTTTCGAACTGCGCCGCGTCAACCAGCACCGGCCAGGATTGCGGCGCGGACGTGATGGCGATTTCCGCCCGCTCGCCGACCGCAAGACGCAGCAGGGTTTCAACACTGGCGATAAGCTCAGTGATATTCCGGGCCTGGACATCGAGTGCCTGCTGGCGGGAAAAGGCCAGAAGCTGCCTTGTATGGTCGGCGCCGCGCAGCGCCGCGCGCTTGGTCAGACTTGCGAGCGCCTGAAGTTCACCCTGCCCCGCCAGGCGCTGCTCCAGATCGGCGGCATTGCCCAGAATAACGGTCAGCAGGTTGTTGAAATCGTGCGCCACGCCGCTGGTCAACTTGCCCACCGCCTCAAGGCGCTGGGCCCCTTGCAAGGCCTGGTTGGCCCGTTCCTCGCGCGCCAGAGCGGCCATCAGGCCATCGCGCAACTTCCTGCGTTCGGTAATCGCCGCTGCCACCGGAAGTATGACGATGTTCAAAATACCCGAAAAACCCTGCGCGAAATAAAGCTGGTAGCCCATCGGCCAGCCGGCCAGCATCGCGACGCCATGACCGTTGATTGTCGTGGTGGTCAACAGGACCTGCATCACCATCAGCCCCAGCGCCGCCCCCTCGATCTCGTTCGTCATGGTGATGACCAGGAGAACCAGAGGCACCATGAAGAGAAGCGGCACAGCCCGGAAAACGCTGAGGCCCAGAATCCCGGTCAGGAGGGCCAGACATATAACCAGGCTGCGCCAATGGTTCCGAAACACCCGGTATTCCGCCGTGGCCAGCAGGACAACGAGCGGCGTGAAGGTCACGTAGGAGAGAGACATCGGGAAAAACCAGGTCAGGAGATCGGGCAACAGGCCTGTCCCGTTCCAGAAATGGAGAGCGACGGAGAACACGACAGACACGATCCAGGACCCGCTCGACGTGATGACGATGAAGGTGATCATCTGCCTCCAGGAGCGGAAATCGACCACGTCGCCGATGAATCGCCCCAGGGCGAGATAAGTCAGAAGCAGCGAAGCCGACGTCGCCACCGGCGTCACCAAGATGTCGGTCCACGAGACGGGATCCATCAGCTTGGCAAGAAAGGCGCCGATGATTCCCGAGATCAGAATGGGCCAGAGCCAGCTTCGGCCGCAGATCAGGCAAAGCGCGAGGCCGACACCCACAAACGGCTTGACCGACGAAAGGTGTCCGGCGCGGAGATAAACCTCGGTGCCAATAAAGCTGAGCAGCCAAAATAGAAGAACCAGAGCCCCAAAGCGGCCCAGGCGGTACCGGTCTATTCTTGCAAGGCGTTGTGTCGACAAGAACGTCCCCCCCGGGAGGTTATGGGCACTTGCAGCCCATAACCATGGCGCAATGCTAGTTAAGTTGAGGGCGGACCACTACCGGATTCGCCCGGTATGCGACAGACCGCGGAGGAGACCGCTGTCAGGCTAGGGATTTGCCGGCGATGGGAAAAACGTGTCTGTCTTGCCCGTCAGCCGATAAACGATGAGCCCGGTCCATTCATGCGCCGCCCGGTCGACCGCAGCCAGATCATCGGACAGATGCGTGTTATAATCATTGTCCGACTTGTAAGCGACCGGCACCGGTATCACGGGCCAGCCCGCTTTTGAGAAAATGCCGACCGTACGCGGAACAGCGATGGCCGATTGCACGAGCAGCCAGACCTGACCCTGGCGCGGCTTGACCAGTGCCTTGCTGTTTTGCACGTTTTCAAAAGTGTTCCGGGACTTGCCTTCAAAGGTGATGCGCCGCGCATCCAGCCCTTGCTGTTCGAAGAACTGGCTTGCGGCCTTTGCCTCGGTATAACGCCAGTCGGCATCGATAAGTCCCGATCCGCCGCTGAAGACCAGCCGGGCACTCGGATAGATTTTGGCCAGGCGGACAAATTCCGTCATTCTTTCCGCCTCCCCGTTCAATGCCGGCGTGCCGCGTGTGAGTGTGGCGTAGGGTTCTATCGCTCCACCCAGGACAATGATCCCGTCGACTTTGTCGGGAAGTGACGCCGGCCTCGGAAAACGGCTCTCAAGAGGAGCAGAGACCCACGCCCCCATCATCGGAAGTGTGACGACGGCAAATCCGGCCGCCGCCAGAGACGTGAGTGCGATGCCGAAACGCCTGGTGCGCGGAAGCCACGAAAGCAGGACGCCAGCGAACAATATGTAGAGCAGCAGATCTCCGGGCCGCGTCAGAGACTGAAAAAACTTCGAGGCCGCGAAAAACATTTGAAACCCTGATCACGAACAGATTCAGCAGCCGCGATTTGCCGCGCAAAAATAGGCATGCGCAAGCCCGGCCATGCCTGCCGGGCCGGGCGTCCGGACCGGCAATCATCGTCATATCGCGGCGTGGGAAAGAATTCCAAAGGCTTTCCAGGCGCTTCCCAGCGCGACCGGACGCCTTAATCAAGACGGATCATGTTTGTTACGATTTCGCTGCGGGCACCGCGGCGGCCGAAGCGCTAGTGCTCCTGCGCCAGCTCCGCAGCTGCGATCCGGTAGAGGTCGATGGCGCGCAGTACGCTCTTCTGTCCCACCGGTCTGCTCAGTTGAATGTAGGAATGCGTGCGAGGCCAACGCGGCAGCTGATCCCAGCTCTTCAAGCAATCGGACAAGGATCCTTGCGCCAAAGGCTCGCCGCCGTGCCACAGGATCGCATGATAGGACTGGATGCTGGCTTCCACCGTCTTACCCCTGTGCATTTGTTAATAAACACTTAACCGTATTTTGCCATGGCGTTCCAGAGCGGCGTGCCGGGATCGCGTAGTTTTTGTCCGTGGACGTACTATCTTCGTTCAAAGGTTAACGGCCGGCGTTAACCAAATAAGCAGGCGCATATCAAGAAAAGCGGCCCACCCCTCCGGTTCAGCTTGTGGTTGTCCGATGGCGCACCCTCAGGGCCGGCCTTCCCTGCCGCGATGCTCACGCCTGTCCGCGGCCGGGCCTCCTGGCGCAGCGTCATGACGCGTCTGTAATTCATGTTTGTGCTGCGCGAGGCGTCATCGCGCGCCTTAACTAACAATCCAATCCCTCGGGCAGGCGGCTGTGCCACGCTGATACAGTGACAATCGCTGGGCAATTGGAGCTGCGGCGGGCAGGCAGGGGCGTTGTATGAGTGCGCCATTCTTCAGCGTCGTGATCCCCGTTTACAACCGCGCGGCCGAACTGAGGCTCGCGATCGAGTCCGTGCGCGCGCAGAGTATTCAGGATTTCGAGATCATCGTAGTGGACGATGGCTCGCGCGACAATCCGCAGGATGTGATCGAATCCTTCCGCGATCCGCGTCTTCATTTCATTCGCCAGCCTAATGCGGGCGGCGGAGCGGCGCGCAACCGGGGCATTGACGAGACGCGTGGCCGCTTTGTCGCCTTTCTGGATTCCGACGACGTCTATCTGCCGCATCACCTGGCATCCATGCACGCCCTGTTGAAGGACACGCAGGACATTGCCGGATATGCGCGGGTCTGGGTGGACCGCGGCCAGGGGCCGGCTTTCCTCAAGCCGCCGCGGGCCATTCGTCCGGCCGAGGACATGGCGATGTATCTTCTTTGCGATCGGGGATTTACGCAGACCAGCACGATGGTCGTGCCGCGCGAGGCCGCGCGGAAAATCCGCTTCAACGAACATCTGCGCGCCGCCGAAGACACGGACTTCGCCATCCGTCTGCATCTTGCCGGTTGCCGCTTCCGGATGCTCGAGGAGCCCGGCGCGATATGGAACGACCGTGATGATCCGGCCCGCGCCTCCGCGGATAGTTGCATCGAACAGCCCAGGGCGTGGCTGGAAGAGGTGCGGCCGCTGATACATCCCAAGGCCTATCACGGCGCGCGCGGCTGGCCTTATGCCAAACGGGTCGCACAGACAGAGCCGCTGACAGCGCTGGGCCTTTATCTGAATGCGGTCGTTCGCGGCTGTTATCGCCCGTCGCTGGCGGGCGTGATTTTCCTGCAGATATTCCTGGGCACAGGGCTTTATCGGCGCGTGGCCGATTACCTGATTTCCTCGCTGCCCGTCGGTCTGCGCCCGCAGCGGGCCGCTTTCCGGTAAGCCCCCTCGCGGATCGGCCGATACTGTTCTGGACTGCCGCGTTCGTGAAAAAACCTCTATAAGTCTCCGATCAAGCCCTTCCCGCAGCTTCCCGCTTTGGCTTTGTTATTCGCAAGGGGTTTTTCCGTTGCGTCAAAGAACAGGATGGATTGCCGCCCTTGTGTGGATGGTTGTCGCCGGTAACGCGATCGCCCTGAGCGGCACGAAGCTGTCCGACGAGTTCGGCCGTGGCCTGAAAGCCTATGATGCGAAGCAGTATCCGGCGGCTTTTCAGATCTGGTGGCAGATCAAGGATCAGGATCTGGCGGCCATGCGCAACGTCGCGCTCATGCTGCGCAAGGGCTTGGGCGCGCCTAAAGACCCGCGCAAGGCCGAAGCCATTCTGCGCACAGCCGCGGCCACCGGCATGCCCAATGCGCAGGTGGACCTCGCCCAGATGTATCTGAACGGCGAGGCCGGCCCACCGAGCCCCAAGCGCGCGGTGCCGTTGCTGAAACACGCGGCGGACGCCGGCCATCCTCTTGGCCAATATCTGCTGGGCCAGATGTATGAAGAGGGCAACGCTGTCCCGAAGGACATCAACAGGGCCGCGGAGCTATACATATCCTCTGCGCGCGGCGGCCTTCAGGAAGCCAAAGAGCGGCTGGCGTCGCTGGACGAAGACCGGACGGCCAAGCGCGGTCCGCCACCTGTCAAAGTCGCAAGCGCCGCTCCCGCGCCCAAGCAACAGGGACAGGCGCCCGCGATCGCATCCGCCTATATCGTGCAGCTGGGCTCGTTCAAGAGCACCGAAGAAGCCGAAGCGCAATGGAGCCGGCTCAAGAACAATCCTGCTCTCGCCTCGCTTCCGCACCAGCTTGAAAAAGCGGATTTGGGGCAGAAAGGAGTTTGGCACCGGTTGCTGGTCGCAGGCGGCCCAGACCGGAAACCGGCCATCGCGCTATGCGGCCAGCTCACAGCCGCAGGTCAGCCGTGTCTGGTCCGGCGCGCCACGGCCCAGTCACTTACTGCCGCTTCAGGGAAGTGATCCGGCCAAACTCGTTGAATTCGGTCACATACAGATTGCCGGCGGGGTCATAGACCAGCCCGTGCGGAGCATAGAAACGGTCCGGCTTCCAGACCGTGGGCGGGGTCTTGTTGGTATGGACTTCGTCCTTGTTGTCATTGGTGCCCACATGGGTCAGCACCTCGCCGTCGCGGTCCAGGATAGTCACCCTGCCCTCCAGCTCGGCCACGGCCAGCTCGTCGCCGTGAATGGACAAGGCGCTCGGCAGGCGTAGATCCTGCGCAAAGACGCCGATCACATGGCCGTCCAGCCCCATATGCACCAGCCGGTTATGCTTTCGATCGGTGCAGAGCAGCCGCAGCGGCGTAAAGCGGGTGTCTATGGCGAGCTTGTGGCAGGTGTCGAAAGCATAAGGCTCGGCCTTGCCGCCAAAGGTGCCGAGATATCTACCGGTCTTGTCGAAGTGGTGGATGTAGTCCAGGCCATAGCCGTCGGTGACATAGATATCGCCATTGGGCGCCACCGCGATGCCGGTGAGGTTGATGGCCTGCGCCTCTTTCTTCTTGTACTGGTCCGGAATGGCGCTGGCCGGAATGGTGAGCACATTCCTGCCGTCCAGAGTCATCTGGACGATCTGCTGCGCCAGCCGGCTGACGCCATAAATGTAAAACTTGCGGTCCGGCGCCCTGGCGATGATGAAACCATGCAGGTCCGGCGGCGCGCCCGGTATGTTGCGCAGATATTTTCCCTGGGCGCTGTAGACCTGAATGCCGGGATACTCGCCACCCTGAACGCTGACATAGACCTCACCCTTGGGCGTCAGCGCGATGTCGCCATGGGAATCGCCGATGGTCGCCATGCCCGGCGGCGGCGTGAAGAATTTGGTATCCATGGTGAAGGACGGCGCGGCGGATGCGGGAAAAGTCCAGCCGAGCGCCACCAGCAGCGCCAGGAAAAGCGTCAGGCCGCAGAACAGTTTTTTCATGGCAGAGATGCCCCCTCGAACATGATCCACGCCGCAATCCCGGCGCTGAGAAAGAACAGCAGCAGCGCGATGGTGAGCCGGGTGAAAGCCAGGTTCACGCCTTGCGGCAAATGACTGTGCGGCTTGCGGCCGGTCACCATCGGCAGCACCAGATTGTCGCGTTTGACCAGAAAATAGAAACCCACCGCCACCACATGGCACCAGATCAGCACCAGGATCGCATCGAAAATCAGGCGATGGATGGATGTGATGCTGTCGGAAATCTCGGACGGGATCAGCAGCGCCAGCGGGCCGTTGAAGCGCAGGCCGTCATTGGCGAACAATCCGGTCAGCGCCTGGGCCAGCAGCACCAGGATCATCGCCATCACCATCAGACCGCCCGCCGGATTATGTCCGGCATAGAGCAGCCGGTCGCCCTCCTTCAGGCCTTTGAGATAGCCCAGTACCTTCTGGGGCGGATGCAGGAAATTGCTGAAGCGGGCGGTGGTCGAACCGAACAGGCCCCACCCCAGGCGGAACAGCAGCAGCGCCAGCAAAGTCAGGCCCGAGGCCAGATGAATCGTCATCCAACCCTGGTCGGCGCTGAGCCAGGAGACGAATACCAGCGCCACCACGCACCAGTGAAACAGCCTGGTCGGCAGGTCCCACACCAGAACACTCTTGTTGTTTGCCGTTTCAATGGACATCGGCATCAGCGTAGATGGCTACGCCCTTCTGCCGCAAGGAGGCCAGGCCCTCGCCCGTGGCTTTCGTTCCGGTGACGCTCAGCGAACGTAGTTTTTTCAGCGGCGCCAGCGCGTGGATGGTTGCATCGCCGATTTTGGTATCGGCCAATCGCAGGCGCTCCAGACCGGTCATGGCGGCCAGCGCGGATGCGGAGGCATCGGTGACGGCGGTGCCGGAGAAATCCGCCCGCACGATGTGCGTGGCCAGCGGCGCTAACATCGCCAGCTCCGCATCGCCGAAACGAGCCTTTATCAGGGAAGCATCGACCTCTAGGTCGGCGGAGTCGCGGGATTCATAGTCAACCACGCCGGGAAGCCGCCGCTGTATCTGTTGCACCGCCGCCGCCAGTGGCGCGCGTTGCTTGACCGCTCGCGCGGGATCGAGCTCGGGAATGATCACAGGCTTGACCAGCCTGGGCGTGCCCTTGACCGCGCTGGCAGGCAGGGTTGGCGAAGCGCCGCCCGCGATCCACAGCCGGACCACCGTCACTTCGTCATCCGTCAGAGGCGTCTTGCCGCTGGGCGGCATGGCCTTGTCGTCGGACGGCGGCAGGCTGATGCGCGTGAAGAGTTCGCTATGCCTGGCATCACCCGGCCGCACCACCACGCCGTGGCGGCTGCCCAGCATCACCTCGGCGAGACTGTCCAGCCGAAGCCCAGCCTTCTGTCGGGTTTCGCCGTGACAGCCGATGCAATGATCCCGCAGCAGAGGCGCCACGCGTACGGCATAGAAAGAGCCCGGCGAAGCGCGTGGCGCCTGCTCCAGCCCGGCCCATTGCAGCACGGCATGGCCAAAAACGGGCCGCGCCAGCATGGCCGCGCCGAACCCCGCAAGGGTCACGAGCAGAACAGATATGAAATAAACCGGCGCCGACAGGCGCGCGGCCGGTCCCCCAGCATCCGTCATCGGGTCAGAAAAGCCTCATGCCAGCACTTCGGAGACGATACGGGCGGGCTTTACCCCGGTCAGCTTTTGGTCCAATCCCTGATAGGTGTAGCTGAACGTCCGGTAGTCGAAGCCCAGCAGATACAGCATGGTCGCGTGCAGATCGCGGACCTCCACAGGGTCCTTGACGATCTCATAGCCCATGTCGTCCGTCTCGCCGTGGGTCAGTCCCGCCTTTACGCCGCCGCCTGCCATCCAGATGGTGAAGGCCGAGGGATGATGGTCGCGGCCGATGAACTTGGTCTCTTCTCCGCCGGCGTGATTGTCCTGCATGGGGGTACGGCCGAACTCGCCGCCCCACACCACCAACGTGTCTTCGAGCAGGCCCCTGGACTTGAGGTCCGCCAACAGAGCGGCCGTGGGCTGATCGGTTGTCTTGCACTGCTTGACCAGCCCGACATTCAGTCCTTCGTCCGTCGGGCTGCCGTGTGAATCCCAGCCCCAATGGTAAAGCTGGATGAACCGCACGCCGCGTTCCGCCAGCCGTCGCGCCACCAGGCAGTTGTTGGCATAGCTGGTCTTGCCCGGCTGGGCGCCATAGCGTTCCAGCACGGCTTGCGGCTCGCGATGGATATCCATGGCGTCGCTGGCTTCCAGCTGCATGCGGAACGCCATTTCATACTGGGCGATGCGGGTGACAGTTTCGGGATTGCCGAACTCTTGATAGGTGTGCCGGTTAATCTCATCCACCGCGTCCAGCACTTCGCGACGCTCCTGCCGGGTGACGCCCTTGGGATTCTGGAGATACAGCACCGGCTCGCCGGCCGAACGGCATGGCACGCCCTGATAGACGCTGGGCAGGAAGCCGGAACCCCAGAGCGGTTTGCCCGCATTGGCGGTCGTGCCGCCATTGGAGATCAGGACGATGAATCCCGGCAGGTTCTGGTTTTCCGTGCCCAGGCCATAGGTCACCCACGATCCCAAAGACGCATGTCCGGTGCGCTGATCTCCGGTCTGCACCAGCAGCTGGGCCGGCGCGTGATTGAACTGGTCCGTTTTCATGGACTTGATGATGCACAGATCGTCGATGACCCGCTCCAGATGCGGCAGGCGGTCGGAGATCCAGGTGCCGTTTCGCCCTGTCTGATGAAAGGGGAATTGCGGGCCCAGCATCTTCGGTATGCCCGTGATGAAGGCGAACCGCTTGCCCTTCAGAAAGGATTCCGGGCAGTCATGGCCATTGAAGCGCGCCAGCTGCGGCTTGTGGTCGAACAGTTCGAGCTGGCTGGGGGCGCCGCCCATATGCAGATAGATTATCCGTTTGACCTTGGCAGGAAATTGCGGCGGCAAGACCGACAGTGGCGTGGAAGGATCGCGCACGAATTTCAGGCCGGTCGAGGCCTCTGTCACGGTTTTGGCGTTGGCGGCGTGAAGGAAAAAAGCACCCAGCCCGCCGGCGCCCAGGCCGACGAACTGGCGGCGAGTCTGCGCCTGGCGCTGCAGGAACTCCAGATATTGCCCGGTGTCTTTCGGTTCCGTCATGGTCGTCACCTTGTCAACGCGGCATCGAGATTGAGCAACGCACTCGCCACCGCCGTAAACCCGCCAGTGGCGTTGGGGAAATGCTCATAGAGCCGGCGCAGCGACGTCCTCTCGTCCGGTGTGAGATTGCGTGACAACACCAGTTGCGCGCCATGGTTCAGGCGTTCATCCAGCAAACCTGCGCCGGCGCCTTTTGAGCCTTCCTTGATCATGCGACCGGCCAGGGCTTCGGCGGCCTGCTGATAGACGGGATCATTCAAGGTCACCAGCGCCTGCAACGGTGTGTTGGTGGGAATCCGGCGCGGTACGCTCAACTGGCGGTCGGCCGCATCGAAGGCGACAAAACTGGGGTAGGTCGCGGTGCGCTTGATAAAAGTGTAGATCGCCCGGCGATTGCGATCGGTCCCGGTGGAATCCACCCAGCGTTCGGGATTGTTGGCCTCCACATTCCACACGCCGTCGGGCTGCAGCGGCATCACCGGCGGACCGCCCATCTTGGGATTGAGCAAGCCGCTGGCCAACAGCGCCTGGTCGCGGACCATTTCAGCGCTGAGACGCTGCTCCGGGCCACGGGCCAAAAGGCGATTGCGCGGGTCTTTTTCGCGCAAAGCTGCCGTGGTTACGCCGCTTTGGCGATAGGTGGCGCTGGTGACCAGTTCGCCCAGCAGCGCCTTCATGTTCCAGTGTAGGTCATTCTGGAAATGCAGGGCTAGCCAGTCGAGCAGTTCGGGATGGCTGGGCATATCACCGGCGCTGCCGAAATCTTCCAAGGTCTCCACGATGCCGGTGCCGAACAACTGCTCCCAATAGCGGTTTACCGCCACGCGCGCCGTTAGGGGCTGGTCCGGGGAGAAGAACCACCGCGCCAGGGTCAGGCGATTGCGCGGCGCGTGGGAGGGCAGCTTGGGAAACAGCGCCGGGGTGTCTGCCGCCAGAGTGGGACCGACCTGGGTGAGAAAGCTGCCGCGCTCGAACTCCAGCGTGGCGCGTTGCTCATAGCCCGCCTGTTCGGTCATGACGGGCAGCGGCACGCTGTGCAATTCCCCGATACGCCGCGTGACCTCTTCCAGTTTTGCGATGTCTGTTTCGACCTGGGGCGCCTGGGCAAAGGCCGTCCAGCGCGCATCGCTGCTCGCCAACAGCCGGACGCGCGGCACCGGAGAGAATGACGCGTTGATGGGCTCGGTGTGGGTCAACTGAACCCGCAAGCGCGCGCCGGCGGGGAGATTCAGGGGCGCCACCGGCACGGCCACCACCCAACGGGTGCGAAACAGGTTTGGATCGGCCATGAAGCCGCTGTTGGCGGCAAGGCTTTTCACCAGTTCGGCCGGCGGGACTTTTTGATCCGGCAGATTTCGCAACAGGCGCGCGATATTTCCTTGCAGATTCTCCACCGAGTCGGGCGCAAGGAAGCGGAACGCAATCTTGTCCGAGCTCCCGTCCGGCCGGACCACCCAGGCGTCGATGTGATTCACGACAAAACCCTTTTCCGGTGAGTGCAGGGCTTTGGCGGCATCAGCCGGTGGCACCTCAATGCGCAGCGCCGTCAGCAGGGGCACATCCGCCGCCGCAGTCAGATCAAACAGGGATTGTATCGGCACCGTGCCGGTATATTCGGCCATTCCGCCCTTTATGCGAATGGCGGCCGCCAAAGTGCGCGTCTTTGCCTTGGCAAGCTCCTCACGCAGATGCGCGATCTGGCCGGCCAGTTTTGGGCTCGCGGGGCGGGCGCCAAGCTCGGATATGTCATGCTCTATCGCCAGGGTCTGGCTGATACTGCCCTCCCGGATCGGCAGCAATTTCCATTTGGTCTCGCGGGCGTCCGCCGCACGGCTTGCCGCCACCAGATCATTGCGCAGCGCCTTGGCCTCGCGCTGCAAGCGATCGGCCTCGGCATAGTCCGCCTTGTCCGTCGGAACGCGCAGAACCGGCCAGTCATCGTCCAGCGCGGCATCGAAGGCGATGTCGGCATCCCGTGATGTGTTGAAGAAAGCCAGGAATTTATAATATTCGCTGTGCCGGATCGGATCATAGGGATGGGAATGGCACTGCACACAGTTGAAGCTGACGCCATTCAGCACCGACCAGGTGGTGCTGGCCCGGTCCATCACCGCCGCCAGCCGGAATTCCTCGTCATCCGTCCCGCCCTCGTCATTGGCTGCGGTCTGGCGATGGAAAGAGGTGGCAATCAGGTCGTCAAAGCTGGGATTGGGAAGCAGATCCCCCGCCAGCTGTTTGATCACGAATTGATCGTAGGGCAGGTTCTTGTTGAAGGCCTCGATGACCCAGTCGCGATAAGGCCACACGCCCGGACGGCTTTTGTCTTTCTCAAAGCCCTTGCTGTCGCCATAGCGCGCCAGATCCAGCCACATGCTTGCCCAGCGTTCGCCATAGCGCGGTGAAGCCAGAAGGCGGTCCACCTGTTTCTCATAGGCATCGGGCGATTTGTCGGCCAGGAAGCCTGCCTGTTCTTCCGGCGTGGGCGGCATGCCGGTGAGATCGAAAGACACCCGCCGCAGCAGGGCCGCCTTGTCCGCTTCCGGCGCGGGCGCGAGCTTTTCCTTTTCCAACCGCGCCAGGATGAAACGATCCAGCGGCTGGCGCACCCAGGATGCCTGCTTGACCGCCGGCAAGCCTTGCGGCTTGGGCGGCACGAAAGCCCAATAGTTCTCCCACGCCGCGCCTTCCTTGATCCATTGCCGCAAGAGCGCGATCTGGTGCGATGAAAGCGGCGTCCCGTGCAGGGGCATGCGCACTTCCGGATCATGGGAGGTGACGCGCGCGATCAGCTCCGACGCGCCAGGCCGTCCCGGAACGACGATGGGGCGGCCCGACTTGCCCTTGCCCAGCGCTTGTTCGCGATACGAGAAGGAGACGCCGGATGCCTGCTTCACGCCGCCATGGCAGGTGATACACTGGCTGTTGAAGATCGGCCGGATGTCCTGATTGAAATCGACATGCGCCGGCGCATCCCGATGCGCGCGCGGGCCGAACACAAGAGCGCCGCCTACCAACAGCACACCCGCCAGCGATGCGGCGGCGATTTTGGCAGTCCCTCCCAAAGGCCTGACCTTACTCGATTTTTTGTCAGACTAGCAGAGGGGCGGCAGCCGGTACAAGCAAAGGCCCTGCGGGATCTACCGGCCCGGACCGCAATATGCGGCCCGGGCCGGCAAAACCTCAATCCATCCTGTAGCGCAGGCCCAGGGTGTACTGGCGGCCGATCAGGTCATACAGCGTACGGTTGCTGTAGCTGCTGCCTGAGATCAGGAAGCTGGGCGTGGGCGGCGGATCGCGGTCGAACAGATTGTTGATCGAGAAGAAGGCCGATAGCCCCCGGTCCGGCAGCAGATCGTAGGAAATGGTCGTGTCGGTATACCAGACCGACCCCACCTGGTTGGGATAGAGGCCCTGTCCATTGTTGTTGGTGTTGTCGAACTTGCCGCCACCGACCCAGCGCTCCTGCAGGAACCAGTTGAAACGGTCCACATTCAGGGTGGCTGAAAAGAGGCCTGACCATTTCGGTATCGAGTTGCCGATATCCCCGGCCAGTTGCACCGGCGCCGCGCCCTGTACCTGGGTGGTGAACTGCCCGATATAGTTCACAAAGCTGCGGAAGGTCAGCGTGCCGTCATAACCGAAGGCGACGTCGCTGAGCGGCGTCGAGTACGAGACCTCGAAGTCCACGCCCTTGGTCTGGCGCGCCGCGGCATTGAAGAACGGCAATGCGACACGCGACAAGGTGCCATTGGGATTGCGGATGATGAAAGCGCATTGCTGGCTGGACCCGTTGGCGCAGAAGTTGAGTTCCTGCTGCGCCGTCAGGGCCGAGATCGCCTTGCTGATATTGATCTGGTAATAGTCCACCGAGAATTCGAGGCCGGACAAGAGACCGTTGAACAGCGAGTCCGGGGTGACCACCACGCCGATCGTGGAGGTATTGGCGGATTCAGGCACCAGGCCGGTATTGCCGATGGCGCCGGTGATCACGTTGGTCGTCACGTTATTGTTGGCCGGGTCCTGAACCGTGGACGTGCCCTGGCTGGAGCCCTGATACAGTTCGCCCAGGTTGGGCGCCCGGATGTCGGTCGAACGCGAGGCGCGGACCCTGAGGCCGTCGGTCGGTTCATACACCAGACCCAACTTCCACGGCTCGACACCGCCCGAGGTGCTGTAATCCACATAGCGGCCGGCAGCGTTGAAGGTGAGAGACCTGGCCATCGGCAGGTCCTTCAGCAGCGGGACCTCGGTTTCCAGGAAGGCTTCCTTGACGTTGTAGGTGCCGCGCGTGGGTTGCGGGTTGGTGCGCTCGAAGCCGCCCAGGGTGTTGACCAGGCCGGCCGGGAAAGCCGCGCCGATCCCCGCGCCTGTGCGCACTTCCTGCGACTGCGGGTCTGTCACCTGAGTGAAGGCTTCCCGGCGATAGCTGCCGCCCAGCGCCAGCGAAACGGTGCCGCCCTGGATATCGAACAGGCCGCCCTGCGCACTCACTTCGGCCACATCTTCCGCGACCCGAACTATCTGCACTGCGGTTCCGGTAATGTATTTCAGGGCTTGGGGCGAGGCATTGCCGACGCCGAAGATGTTGAGCGGCTGGCAGCCCACGGGATTGCTGATGGCGGTCGGCGCGGGATTGGACAGCGACTGCCGGCAGACGATCTGTCCGGTGGCCGGGTTCACGACCGCGTCGGACGCGCGATACAGATTGTCCGAGATGGGATCGTTTTTCGTCTTGTAGGAACCATAGGCGCGGCCCATCTGGCCATAGCCATGATACGACCAGCTGCTGCTGGGCACCTTGCCATCGAAGCCGAGCGTGACCGTCCCGTTATTGGTGATGGCGTCCATGTGCGGAATATCGAAGTCGGGGCTGTCGCGGCCCACCGTGAAGCTGGCAACGCCAAGGCCTGCGGGAGAGGCGAGGAAATTCTTGATGGTCTGCGGCAGATAGGCATTGTCCCGCAGGATCGTGAAGTTCGTTGAGCTGAGCTCGAAAGTCGGCAGGCTGTTGTACTGGACGTGGTTCTGCGCTCCCGAGACCTGGATAAAGGCCGACAGGTTCTCGTTGAGATCGTAGGTGGCGTGGGTGAAGAACTGCGAACGATGCTGGTAGGGCTGCAGGGTGAGAAGAAGATTCGGATTGTAACCGTCGCCGCCCGACATCTGGGCCGCGCTGCGCAGGGTGCCGTAGTTGAACGGAATGGCGTTGCCATTCTGGTCGAACGCCGTGCCAGTAAGCGGGCCGCTGGTGATCAGGCCGCCCAGCGCCGCCACAGAAGAATAGGGCTGGGTCACAACCAGCAGACCGGAATTGGCCGGCGAGACGGGAAGGGCCTTGTTGAAATTGGGATTGGTGATGGAACCAACCGCATCCGCCGTCCAGGGCCGGCTCTGCGCTGCAGTCACGCCCGTGCTCTTATAGTCAAGAATGCTGCCAACCAGGTGAAGCCGATCGCCCATCAGGCTGATGCCGCCCGTCACCGACACCTTATAGTTGAAATTGTCGCCATAGTCGGAGATGCCAGCCTGACCGCTGGCCTTGAGGCCTTCGAACTTGGTGTCGAGGATGAAGTTCACCACGCCGGAAACGGCATCGGAGCCGTAAGCCGCCGAAGCGCCACCGGTCACGACATCGACCCGCTGGACCAGGGCTTCCGGGATCTGCGCGGCATCAACGCTGCCGGCGCTGCTGGCCGGCACCACACGGCGGCCGTCCAGCAGGACCAAGGTGCGCTGGACGCCCAGGCCGCGCAGGTTCAGATAGTCCGCGCCGTTGCTGCTGGTCGTGCCCGTGCTCTGGTTGGCGACACTGACCGAGCCCTTGAACTGCGGCAGTTGTAGAATGCCATCCACCATGTTGCGCGGCGCCGCAAGCTGCAGCTGTTCCGTGGAAACGACAGTGACCGGGGTCGGCGCCTGGGCGCCATTGGTCACCAGCCGTGAGCCCGAAACGGTGACAGACTCAACCGAGGTGGCGTCCGATGCCGGCTGCGCCAGCGCACCGGATGCCGCCGCCATGAGCGCCAGACCCGACACGCAAAGACCCATGTGGCGCGCCGAACGGCGGCCGAGACTTCCCAAAATGCGCATTATCGTCCCCTGAACAGTCGTTTCTATATATGATATTCGTTCTCAGAATAATTGAGCAGGCCGCACGCAGTGTCAATGCGACACTAGTGTGACATGAAAAACGCAGGCGCGGCCTGAACTGTTACCGCTAAAATGGCGTTCGCAAATGCGCCGGCAGCGCTCTATCCGGCTTACTTCAGCGCGAAGGTCAAGATGTTGCTGCCGGAGGCCACAGCGATGTATTGCCGACCGTTCAGCATGTAGGTCATCGGGCAGCCCCGCCACGGCTGGTTGCCGTGGATGGTCCACAGCGTCTTGCCGCTCTTGGCATCCACCGCCGCAAACCCGCCGCCGGTCTCGCCATAGAACACCAGCCCGCCAGCGGTGGTGAGCACGCCGGAATAGTTCGCCTCCTGCGGACCCTGTTGCGGAACTTCCCAGGCCGTCGCGCCCGTCTCGATATTGATCGCGCGCAGATATTTCAGGCCGGGATCATTGGGATCGCGGATGCCTTCATAGCCCTGGCTCTCCTTGGAGGTCTGCCGGTAGATGCTGCAATCCTCCACCGCCATCACATAGAAGAGTTTGGTGTCAGGATTGAAGGAGGTCGCATACCAGTTGGTGGCGCCGCGCACCGATGGACAGCCCTTGACGCCGGCCGCGGTCACATTGTTTCCGGGCAGAAGGCGCGGCTTGCCGTCGGCGCCAAAGCCGCTGGACCAGTTCATTTTCTTGACGAATGGTTTGGCCGTCAGGAATTCGCCGGTTATCCGGTCGAGCACATAAAAAAAGCCGTTGCGATTGGCCTGGAGCAGCAGCTTGCGCGGACGGCCGCGATAGTCGGCATCCACCAGGAGCATCGGCTCGGTGGCGTCCCAGTCGTGCAGGTCGTGCGGCGTGAACTGATAGTACCACTTGAGTTTGCCGGTCTTGACGTCCAGCGCGATCACGCAATTGGTGTAGAGGTTGGCGCCGCCGCGTTCGTCCGCATCGGTGGCGGGAAACGGATTTCCCACGGTCCAGTAGAGCGTGCCGGTTTCCGTGTCATAAGAGCCGGTCAGCCAGGTGGCGCCGCCACCGATGGCCATCGCGCGGCCCTTCCAGGTTTCGGCAGCCGGCTCGCCGGGCTTGGGCACGGTGTGAAAGCGCCAGACCTCTTCACCGGTGGTGACCTTATAGGCCGCCAGAAAGCCGAGCAGCGGACTGTCACCACCACTGACGCCGGCGATGACCAGGTCGCCGACCACCAGGGGAGCCGAACTCGAGCCAAAGCGGAACTTCGTATCCGGCATATTGACGTCCCACATCAGCGCGCCGGTCAGCCGGTTGAGACAAATCAGATGCGCATCGGTGGTGGCGAAGAAGACGCGGTCGCCCAGGATCGCCACACCCCGGTTCATGGCGCCAGGATTGCGCCGCCGGCCATCGGCGGTAGGCCCGGTATAGTTGTAGCACCAGAGCTGCCGCCCCGTGGCCGCGCTGAGAGCACAGACATGATCGGCCGAGGTGACATACATGGCCCCATCGCTGACGATAGGCGTGGTCTCCAGATCCGGCGCGTTCAGGGAATAGACCCATTGCAGCTGCAGGTTCTGGACATTGCCGGCATTGATCTGGTTCAGGGCGCTGTGGCGATTGCCGCCAATGTTGCCGTTGTAGGTCGTCCACTCGCCGCTTTTGGGGTGCAGCACCGCGTTCATCGCTTCGGGCGAAATCGCAGCGTCCACGCCCTTGATCGCACCAGGCTCCACGCCGCCCAGGCTGCTCAGATAGGCGATCAGATTGCGCCGTTCCTCCGGGCTTGCCTGAAGCGGCGGCATGTAAGATGTCTTCTGCGGCGTGATCTGCAAATAGTCCTTGTCGGTCAGGAAATGCATGCGCCCATCAAGGCCCTGCAATTCCAGATCATGCTCGGCCCGGCCACGCGCGAAGCCGCGCAGGCTTGAACCGTCGCGCAGCTTGACGTCCACGATCTGCCAGGTCTCATCCGGACAGAAGGCCCAGCGCGGACAGGTCGCGGTCGTATGAATGCCCATTTGGGACGTGGGATTTTCCAGCACCAGCTCCAGTTCGCGGACAATGGAGCGGCGGCCGATCGCCGAAAGATCCGGGCCCTTCACCTGCCCGCGGCCGTGAACCATGTGGCAGGAGGCGCACTGGCCTTTGCCGAAGAAAAACGCCTCACCCGCCACCACGTCACCGGCCGGTTTGGTGTCGAAAGCGGTCTGGTTGAGAGACCGCAGCCAAGCCGCAAGTTCTTGAAGTTGGCCCTCCGGAAGGTTGTTGAAGGCGGGCATACCGCCTTGTGTGCCGCTTTTGATCAGGTCATGGATCTGCGCCTGGGTCATGGGGCGCAGGGTGATATTGTTGATCAGCGACGGCGCCCGGTCGCCGCCGGCCGCGCCTTCGCCATGGCAGCCGGCGCAGGTTGTGTCGAACTGCTTCTGTGCCGCGGCGAAGTTCGGCGCACCTTGCGCCAAGCCCGGCGAAGCGGACAAAGCTGCGATGATTAATGCGCCGGCAATGTGCTTCATCATGGCGTGGGCACCTTTGTGCTTCTGTGTGCTGTCCGTTGTCGCGCTCAGGCCAGGCTAGGCTGGTTCTTTGCCCGCTTCTTCCACCGGTAGGCCGCCAGAGAATTCTTCCAGAAGACCTTCTCCATCACCTCGTGGCCCTTGGGCGTGAAATATTCATAGTCCAGCGCCACCAGCTCGCCGAAAGTGCTCATGGGCTCGCTGTTGGTCCAGTCGCTGGCGAACATCAGCCGGTCGGGACCGAAAGTCTCGTAGATTTCGTCCAGGCGCGGCTTGTAGAAGGCGAGATCCTTGGGGATGCGCCCGCCCGTCTCCACGCGGTGGCCGCGCTCATCGACGCGATGGAAGATTTCGGAAAACTTCACATAGATATGCGGACGCTTTGCCAGCTCCCGCGTCTCTTGCTGCCAGGTGGCGCGCACGGCCGGGTCCTCGGGGATGCGCGCGCCCGGCAGGTGATTGATCACGATCCGGATATTGGGAATCCGGTCGGTGATCTGAAGCAACTGTTTCACCTCCCGCGCACCGCCGCCAAAGTCCAGCGCCAGTCCCGCGTCGGACAGCGCCTTGAGGTCGGCCCAGACTTGCGGCTTCTTGAGCAGCTCCTCCACATTCCGGCCCCAGAGATTGGAAAGACGGATGCCGACATAGATCGGATTCTTGTGCAGCCGGCCGAGATGCTCGCCGAAATCGGGATGGCCAGGCAGCAGGTCGCCCACCTCGCCCACCATGATCGGCTCCTTGGCGCCGACCTCCATCACCCAGTAATTGTCTTCAACCCAGGGGCTGCACTCGGTTTCGACCAGACCGACCACGCCATAAGGTTCGGCGATCTTGCGATAGTCCGCAGGCAGGAAGCGGCGATAGATGCTGGCCGGCTGCTCAGGGCCCGGCCACGGCACGCCTTGCGGACGCGTCGGATCGTAGAGATGCACATGGGTGTCGATAATCGGGACGTCATACTTCTTGGACTGGGCGACCGCCTCGCCCGCAGCCATGGCCGCTGCGCCCGCGGCCGCCTTCACGAAATCGCGTCGATCCATTTTGGCTTCCTCCCTTTCGCCCAGGCGTTTTCTGGCGTCACCCGTGGCGTCTTTTCACCTCAGTAAGTGGTGCGGCCTCCGGAAATATCGAAGGTCGCGCCCGTCGAGAACGAACATTCATCGCTGGCAAGCCAGCAGACCAGGGCGGCATTCTCCGATGCTTCGCCCAGCCGGCCCATGGGAATCTTGGACCGCATATAGTCGATCTGGCTTTTCGGCAGCTGCGCCAGAATTGCGCTCTCGAATGTCGCGGGCGTTATGCTGTTGACCAGAATGCCCTGGGTGGCCAACTCCTTGCCCAGGCTCTTGGTGAGCCCGATCACGGCAGCTTTGGAAGCGGAATAGGCCGAGGCGTTGGGATTGCCTTCCTTGCCGGCCACCGAAGCAACGTTCACGATGCGCCCATACCCGTTCTTCGACATGAAGGGGATGACCTCCCGGCAGCAATAAAACAGACCATTGAGGTTGACGTCCATGACCCGGAGCCAGCTGTCGACAGGAAATTCGCTGACCGGAACGGTCGCACCGGTGATCCCCGCGCTGGCGACCAGAATATCGATCCGGCCCAGCGCCGCATTGCTTTCGCTGGCGGCCTTGGCCACCGCCTGATGATCGGAGACATCCACGGCATAGGTGGCGTGAGCGCCCGAGCTTTTCTTTGCGTCCGCCAGGGCATCCGGGTTGATGTCCCAAAGCGCGACCTTCCCGCCCTCAGCCACGATACGGGCAGCGACCTGAAGGCCCAGGCCCGATGCTCCGCCCGTGACGATGGCGGATCTTCCGGCGAAGCGATTGGCAAACAAAGACATTGCTATTCCTTCCAGACATTCCATAGGCGGCGCGCCATGCTCCCGCGCCACCGGCAAAAAAATCAGCGCGGATACGGGCGATGCAGCTTGATTTCGCGGTTCAGCTCCACGCCGAAACCGGGCTTGTCGAGCGCCGACAGCTTCAGGCGCCCATTTTTCACGACCGGTTCGCCCAAAAGCTGCGGCGCGAACTGGGGCAACACCTTGTCCGCCTTGGGCGACATGATCAGCAGCTCGGCGAAGGGACTGTTATGGCGGGTGATGACGAAATGGTAGGAGTAGACCGATGAGCCATGCGGCACCATCAGCTTGCCATGTGCGTCGGCCAGGTTGGCGATCTTGATCAGCTCGGTGACGCCGCCGCACCAGCCCACGTCAGGCTGGATAATGTCGCAGCAGTCCATCTCCAGCAGCATGCGAAAGCCCCAGCGCGTGGCTTCATGCTCGCCAGTGGTGACCAGCATGCCGGGTGGCACGTTCTTCTTCAGGTCGCGATAGCCCCAGTAATCGTCGGGCGACAGCGCTTCCTCGATCCATTTGAGGCCCGACTCTTCCCAGGCGCGGGTCGCCAGCCGCGTGGCGAAATTCAGGTCCAGCGCCATCCAGCAGTCCAGCATCAGCCAGAAATCCTTGCCGACGCGCTGGCGCATGGCGGCGATCTCGCCCAGGGCCTTGTTCAACCCCTCCTCGCCTTCGGCCGGGCCATGATGCAAAGGCATCTTGCCGCCGATGAAGCCCATCTCCTTGGCCAGGTCCGGGCGCGCGCCGGTGGCATAGAATTGCAGTTCGTCACGCACCGCCCCGCCCAGCAGTTGGTGTACGGGCTCTTGCCTCAGGCGCCCCAGCAGATCCCACAGCGCCAGGTCCACGCCGGAGATGGCGTTGATGACCAGCCCTTTGCGTCCGTAATACTGGGTCGAGAAATACATCTGGTCCCAGATCTTCTCGACCTCGGCGGGATCGCGCCCCTCAAGGAAACGGGCCAGATGCTTTTCCACGATGAAGCAGGCGGGCTCGCCGCCGGTGGTCACCGCAAAGCCGGTGACGCCATTCTCCGCCTCGATCTCCACCACCAGGGTGCCCAGCACATTGATGCCGAAGCTCTGCCGGCTCTTGCGATATTCGGGATAGCGCGCCATGGGCGTGGCGATGTGATCGTCAATCCAATGACCGCCGCCCTGGTCGTGATAATCGGCGCCGCCGCCGCGCACCACAGAAGCGCGCACCTGCTTTATTTTCGGAAAAGACATATCCCCACCTGGCCGGCGATGCGTGAAGTCTCGACGCAATCCGGCGCCACTGTCTCATTATCTAATTTATCGTACTATAAGTTGGTATAGCGTCAAATCCCTCGGCTTTTCAACGCACAGAAGGCCGCGGAGCCTCGCGCTGAATGTTGCTCTCTCCGGGAGCCGGCAGGCTGAAGCCTGAAAGCCTTCGCTACTGATCGTCGTCTTCGGCGCTGGCGACAGTGGTGGCGACACCGTTCTTCACCTGCCGCTGCGGTTCGGACTTCGGCTTGGGCATGATCACCTTGCCGTTCTCATCCAGCTTGCCGGGCGCATCAAAGTGCTGGAGGAAAAAGTCCTTGCTGGGCAGGTCTGCGATCGTGCGTTCCATGGCCGGGAATTGGGCCTCCCCTGTTCCCAGCGGCACCTCCTGAACGATGCGCGTGGAGACGGCCTTCACCATCGCGGCCTTCACCATCTCAAAGCCCTTGCGGCGCTTTTCGTCTTCCGCGGGGCGGCGGACCTGGGCCGGCGTGGCGGGATCGACCACATGGGCCGGCACTGCCTTGATGCGATAGGCCATCGAGATGCCTGTGTTGCGGCCCGTCTTGGGGTCGGGCATGCCGTCGGCATTGCGCTTGAGGGCATAATAAAGCCCCACTGCGTCCTCATGGTCGCGGATGCCCTGCTCGGCGCCGGTCTGGGCGAAGGTGTTCTCCGACAGAAGATCGAGCCAGTTGCGGTAGCCGCCGACAAAGCCGGAGGCGTTGCGGCCATCCGCGTCGATTTTCAGCTTCAGCTTGCCCTTGTGGAAATCGGCATCGCCCATCTGGTCCGGAAACCAGCCGATGCGCGGCACATGCAGCTCACCGACCTGTTCGGTCTCGACCACGCCATTGACGATCCGGGCCTTCAGCTTGGTGTACTGTTCGCTCTTGACCATGCGATAGGAATAATCCGGCGCGACATTGGCGCGGGCGTCGCGCACGATCTTGTCGGGCGAATAGCCGATTTCGACCGTGGCATCGTTGTCGTTCATCGGATCCTGGTTGCCGGAAATCCGAATCACCACGGTGTAGAGACCTTCCTGCATCTGGGTGTTTTCGCGCAGGTCCAGGGTGCCGCTGGCGGGGTTGCGGAAGGGCGCGTCGCAGCCCCAGGCGCGATAGAGCGCATTGTCGACGCCGCGCTCGCCATCCGGGCTGATGAAGCCGCCTGTCTTCTGGTTGCCATCCAGATTGAAACCGTCGGAGATCCTGCTGACCACCTCGGGCTGGCCGGGGTCATGAGCGGCAAAGGGATTGATGTAGGTCTCGATGCCCTTGCGCCAGCCGCGATAGGAAACCGCCCGACCCCAGACATAGAAACGGACATAGGTGGGCAGCCGGGCCTTGTCGATCTCCGGCGGCGCCACGATGTAGTCGATCTCCTGCTTGCTGCGCCAGGGCTGCCGGCCCAGCGCCTTGCGCATCTCGCCTTCATCATTGAAATGCGTCGCACTGCCACGGGCGCAATCGGCCGCGGGCTCGGTCTCCGAGCCGCCAGCCCGGCCGCCATAGCGGAAGGCAAAGCCATATTCGCCGACGACAAATCCGCGCTTCCAGGGCGCGGCTGCGGCCGGCTGCGCCAGCAGGACAGCCACCCCCGCGGCGATGGTCGAACCCAGAAGGACTGATCGCAGGATCATGCTCGTCTCCTAGGCCAGCAATTCCGCATAGGCGCTCTTGGTTTCCATGGAGCCTTTGCCCCAGCCATCGGCGGCCAGGCCCAGCGCCTTCTGCACGGTCAGGCCCACGCGCGATACCGGATTGCCGCCGCCGGCGATATGGAAGCCGGTCTTCATCCGCCCATTGGCGTTGCCCGCCAGCATGATCGGGATGCCGTCCACCGCATGAATCTTGGCGTAGCTCTGGTCGCTGTAAGCCATCAACAGGCTGTGATCGAGCAGGGTGCCATCGCCTTCCGGAATGGAATCCATTTCCTTGATCGTGGCTGCCAGCAATTCCATGCTGTAGATGTTGTACTCGGCGACGCGCGGCTGATAGCCCAGGTTCAGATCGATCGCTTCCATGTGGGTGGTGATGTGATAGCCGAGCGGGTCGCCCGGCACGTAGATATTCGAGCCGGGCTCGGAAATGGCCAGGTTGAACACCCGCGTCTGGTCGGTCGCCATGGCCAGCGCGCCCAGCTTGGCCATCAGCGGCGTGACCTGGCGCACATTGGGCAGCGCGTAATTCACCACCATATCGTCCGGCGCCGAGGGGATGGCGACCTTGGCCACCACTTCGGGACGCTGTAGTTCAGCCGCGATCTGAAGCTCGGACTCGCGGACCGAGGTGAAATACTGGTCCATCCGGTCCCGGTCGCCGGATCCCAGATTCTTCATGAAATCCTTGCGTTCGTCGGCGACCGCGGACAGCACGCTCTGCTGCAGCATAACCTGCGGATCGGGCTTCCAGTCCGCCTTGGACGGATCCTGGAATCCCGGCCCGAACAGGCGCGTATAAAGCGACAGGGGCGTGGGTTCGGCGGGCAAGGTATTGGCGCCGCCCAGGCTGGAATAACAATGTTTGGGATCACCGGACGCCGCCGCAGCGACCGTCTTGAACCGCGCGCCGCGGCTGATCACATCGGCAACCGTCTGGTCGATGGTCTTGGAATCGAATTGCGAGGCCCTGGTCGGCGCGATGCCGGTGACGATGGCGGCATTGCCGGACCAATGCTGGAAATTGGGATTGTCGTCCACCATCACCCGCATGCCGCTGAACACGTTCATCTTCTTCTTGAACGGTTCGAGGGGCTTGAGCTGGGTCGTGATGTCGTAATCCAGCCCCGCCTTCTGGGGCACCCATAGCTTTGTCGTCAGGCCAAGGCCGAAGAAGAAGGTGCTGAAGCGGGTTGGAAGGCGCTGGCCCGTCGCCGCGAGCGCCTGGCCCTTGCCGTCGAGGAAGCAATCCAGGAAGGGAACGCCCATCACGGCGGCCGAGCCCTGAAACATGCCGCGGAGGAGAGTTCTGCGATGAAGTTTCATGGCGTGTCTCCTGACGTCAGTGCAATGCCAGCTTGGTCTTGCCATCAGACGCGTCCGCCGCTGCGGGCGCGGGCATATTGAAAAATTCCGGGCTTTCCACCAGCCCCTTGATCAGGGCTCGCATGCGATAGCCGGAATCCACAAAACTCTTATAGGTGGTCTTGAACGCCGAGGTCTCGACGTCCTCGCTGTTTACGCCGGTACCATAAGCATACAGCTTGCGGGCCAGGCAGGCGGGATATTTGGGGTCGTCATGCAGGAACTGGCCCAGGCCTGCGCCATCCTTGAAGCTCTTGCCCTTGATGGTCGCCGACAGGTCGATCGACTGGCCGTTTTCGGTCAGCCGGCGCTGCCCGATCGTATCGAAACCCTCCAGCGACAGGCCGATAGGATCGCTGTGGTTGTGGCAGGAGGCGCAGGTCGGCGTGGTGGCATGGGCCAACAGGCGCTCCCGCACCGTCTTCAGCGGGCCATGGGTGTCATTGACGGCGGAAAAATCCACATTGGCCGGCGGCGTGGGGGTGGGTTCACAGAGGAAGATGTCCATCAGCGCCACGCCACGCTTGGTGGGCGAGCTCTGTCCGGGATGGGAAAACATGGACAGCATGCTGACCTGGGTCACGACACCGCTGCGGCCTGAATCCTTTGGAAACTCATAGGGCATCCAGTCGCCGTCGAACGTGAAGTCCACGTCATAGATCGCCGCCAGGCTGCGGTTGATGAACGTTTTGCGCGTGGTCATCAGATCGCGCATATCGCCATTTTGATGCAACGCAAGATCGATTGTGCTGCGCAGCGTCTCTTCCTTGGCCGAAGACGCCATCGGACCGCTCCACTTCGCGTAGATCAGGGGGTCCTTGGAGACATTGTCGAAGGTATCCAGCTCCAGCATGTCGGTGAAGAAGGCACGCATGCCATTATCGAGGCGGGGAGAGGCCAGAAGCCGCATGACCTGTTTTTCCAGGCCGGGGGCGGTGTTCAACTCACCCGTCTGTGCCGCCTGGAGCAGATCGCTGTCTGGCGTGGTGTCCCACATCAGATAGCTCAGACGAGTAGCGCGGCTGTAAGGGTCCAGCGTCAGGGTCTTGCCGCCGGCCGGCACCGCAACTTCCTTGCGGAACAGGAAATTCGGCGACTGCAGCATTTCGGCCAGGCCATAGCGCAGGCCGGCATAGAAATCGCTCCCGGACTTGGTCATGACGCGGGCCAGGTTCACCCGTGCTTTGACTTCGTCCGCCGTCAACGGGCGGCGGAACAACAAAAGGCCATAGTGGCTGAAGAACTGTGCGGCGCAGGCATCATCGGCCTCCTTGGCGGAGGCGGGAGCGCAGGGAACCAGCTTGCGGTGTTTGTCCGAGGTCACCTGCAGGGCGATGCTGTCGGCCATCTTGGAAAAGGAATCGAAGCCGACCGGCGTCACGGAGAGGACGGCTGTGCTGGTGGCAACCAGCCCACCCATCCGGACCTGCGGCTCGAACATGCCCGAGACCGTGATGTCCTTGCCGAAAACGTCGGCAATGGAATTGCGATATTCCTGTTCGGAGAGGCGGCGCAGACCCGTGACCTGACCGCCGGCCGCTGCCCAGGCGGGGATTGCGGCGGAGGCGGCAAGCAAGGCAGCAACAGCCAATAGGACCTTTTTGCGCACGCCTCCTCCTGAGGGCTGATGCCGGCTTTGTGCTCTGCCGGTCACGCTGGAAATAATACGCCCGATCAGGGGCTGCCTCAATCCATAGATTACTATATGGTAGATTGTATCAATAATTGGTAGTTTGGAACATCTATAGAACGCAACGTTCGCGCATAGACAAACCAACAATAAGCGAACCAGGAGGGGAACCATGATCACATCCAGAACGAACGCTGCTGCCTGCGCGCCTGCCGGCACATCTTTCAAGCAACGCGCCCTGACGATGGTCAGCAGCGCCGCCTTGATGGCGGCCTTTGCCCCGGCAGTGATCGGCACGGCCCAAGCGCAGGACACGGAATCAGTCACAGTTTCAGCGTCGCGCATTATCCGCGACGGATTCCAGGCGCCCACGCCGACAACGGTGATCGGGTCGGACGACATCGCCGCCCAGGCGCAACCCAATATCTACGCAGCAGTGAACCAATTGCCCTCCTTGATGGGCAGCCAGGGCACTGCGAACAACACGGGCGGCACCGGCGGTGGCAATAACGGTATTTCCTCCTTTGCCATGCGCGGCCTGGGTTCCACCAGAACCCTCACCCTCTTCGATGGCCAGAGGATTGTTCCCTCGAACGTGACCGGCATCCAGGATATCGCGGAGCTGCCGCAGCTTCTGATCCAGCGTGTCGATGTGGTGACCGGCGGTGCCTCGGCGTCCTGGGGCTCTGACGCCATAACCGGCGTCGTCAATTTCATCACCGACAAGAAATTCGTCGGCCTGAAGGCCAATATGCAGGGCGGCATCTCGACCTATGGCGATAACTCGAACGCACTGTTTCAGGTGGCCGCAGGCACCGGCTTCTTGAACGATCGCGGTCACCTGGAAGTCTCCGCAGAATATGACTTTGAGGACGGCGTCCCGCAGGGTGACTATGGCGTGGGCCGCGGGCCAGGCGGACGCACATGGTTCAGCTCGACGGGCCAGCTCCGCTACGGCCTCACCGCGACGCCCGCAGGATTACCGCAGTTTGTTGTCGCGTCGAATGTCCAGCCCTACCTCCAGGGCAGATACAGCATCATCACCACCGGCCCCTTGCAGGGCACGGCCTTTGGCGACAATGGCACGCCCTTCCAGTTCGACTATGGTGTCGGACCAAACGGCTTGAAGGGCGTCCCCAGCAAGGCCGCCACCGGCGGCACGGTTACCAACTGCCTTGCACCATTTTGCATCGGCGGTGACACCAGCGGCGTCTTCGGCGGCGGCATCACCGACATCAGCCCCTTAAGTCGCGTCAACGTCTATTCCCGCATTGGGTATGACGTGACGGACACGTTCCGCGTCTTCGCGACCTTCAACTTCGGCGACGCGCGTACCCAGAACCGCTCGGTGCGGAACATCCCCATCTTCGGGGGACTGAATGTCTGGTGCGGCACCGGGCCTACCGCTGCCCAGCTTGCTGCCATGCCCGGCGGCGCTGCCGGCAATGTGGCCGGACCAAACGCCTCCCTGCCCGCCTCCATCAATCAGGCTTGCATAAACAACAACATTAACAGCTTCCAGATCGGCACCGACAATGGCTCGGTCGACGACGGCGCCACCATCAGAACGGCGCGCACAATGCGCCGCTTCGTCGTGGGCGGAGATGGCAGCTTCGGCCTCTTCAGCACCAACTGGACCTGGAACACCTATTATCAGCATGGCGATGTGGACTCCAGGATCCGGGTTCATACCTTCCTCAATCCCTATTTCAACGCCGCGGTGGATAACGTGGCCGGCCCCAACGGCACTATCGTCTGCCGTTCCAGCGCTGCCCGGTCCGATGGCTGCGTGCCATATAATGTCTTCGGTAAGGTGCCGGTCGCACAGGCGACCATCGACTGGCTGTTTGGCGGCAAATACGGCGCCGCAGGCGGCACCTTGCAGGATACCCACCTCAGCGAAGACGCCTTCAGCATTGACCTGAATGGCGAGCCCTTCTCCACCTGGGCCGGCCCGGTTTCGGTGGCGACGGGCTTCGAATATCGCGTGGAAGAATATACCGTTCTCGGCGATCCGGTCTCCACCGGCGGCGCTGGCTGCAGCGATCCGCTGCTCAACTGCACGGGCGGCGGCAACTGGTTCAACGGCAACTTCTTCAGTGGCGCGGGCCGCTACGATGTGACGGAAGGTTTTGTGGAAACCCTGGTCCCGCTGCTGAAAGACCAGCAGTTCGGCGAGGTCAACCTCTCGCTCGCCGGCCGTGCCACCAGCTACAGCACCTCCGGCTATGTCAACACATGGAAGGTCGGCGTCACTTGGGAAACGCCGCTCCCGGGTCTGCGCCTTCGCGGGCTGCAGTCGCGCGACATTCGCGCCCCCAACTTGAGCGAGTTGTTCGCGGCCCAGACCGTCACCACCGGTACCGTCAACAACACCTTCTTGAACCCGCCGGTGCCCTTCCAGATCCAAAATATCAGCAGGGGCAATACGGCGCTGCAGCCCGAAAAATCTCAGACCACCGAAGTCGGCTTGGTCTATCAGCCGGAATGGTTCCCCGGTTTCAACGCCTCGATCGACTATTACCGCATCGGCCTGAAAGGCCAGATCAGCAGCTTCAGCGCGCAGCAGAGCATGGACCTTTGCGTCCAGGGCACCAGCACAGCCTGTGCCGCGATCATCGCGAACGGCCCCCTCAACTCACCGACAACCGTGATCACGCAGGCGATTTCGACAGCCTTCAATCTGGCCTCGACGGTCACCGACGGCTTCGACATGGAAGCCAGCTATCGCTTCACATTGGATGACTGGGGCGTTCCCGGCAATTTCACCCTGCGCACTCTGGCCACCCATGTCAGCAAGTTCATCTCGACGTCGGGGGTTCTGAACACGATTCCCCTCGAATCCGCCGGCGCGAACAGCGGCAGCGTACCGCTCTGGAAAATGCTCGGCGTTCAGACCTACAGCACCGATGCCTGGAGCATTACCACGACCGAGCAGTTCATCAGCGACGGCGTTCTTAACAAGGCATATATCCAGTGCACCGCCGGCTGCCCGCTGCCGACCGCCAACAATCCCACGATCAACAACAACTTCGTCCCGGGCGCCTTCTACTTCGCCATCGGCGGCACCTATAACCTGAATGAGCATTGGCAGCTCTTCGGCAAGATCGACAACGTCACCAATGTTGATCCGCCGGCGATCGCCGCCACGGCCGCGAACAGCAATGCGGTCAACCCCACCCTGTATGACACCGCCGGCCGCATGTACCGCATCGGCGTCCGCCTGAACATGTAACGAAGGTCTGTCCCTCGCCTTTCGAAGAGCCCGGATTGTCTGAAAACAATCCGGGCTTTTTTTCATGTTCATTCTCCGCCAAAGCATCTCACATGTTGAAAAATAACAGGTGTGCGCTTAGACTTCGCTCTGGAGCGCCAATACACGCGCAATAGATGAAAATTACAGGTCCCAACTCATTCTCCTCGATGAGTTGGCTCCTGTATTCGTGGGAAAGATTCAAGGCATGAAAGAGACCGACGAGCATTCCGCTGTATCCGTCTCGCGGCAGCCCGGCAGCGGTACCCCCAAGCGGCGGAGGCGCGCCGCCGGCCAGGATGGGTCCGGCACTGAGACGGCCAAGCCGGCGAAGGGGCTCGCGGGAAGCCAGACACTCCTTCGCGGTCTTGACGTGCTGGAAGCGGTGGCGGCGGGCACGACAAGTCTGGCCTCCCTGGCCGACACGCTGGGCCTGCATCGCAGCACCACCCATCGCCTTGCCTCGTCTCTGGTCGGCCGGCGCTATCTGAGCTTTGTGCCGCGGATCGGCTATGCGCTTGGACCCAAGCTCCTTGAACTGGGCTTTCAGGCGCGCGCGCAGATGAGCCTGCAACGCGTGGCCCGCGAGCATATCGAAGCCCTGGCCGCGGCTACCTGCGACACCGTGCATCTGGGCGTTCTGGACGGTCCGCGCGCCTTCTATCTGGACAAGATTTCCGGCGGCCGGCGCGTCGAAGTAAGTTCACGCATTGGCGAACGCCAGCCTTTGCGTTCCACCGGCCTGGGCAAGGCGCTCATTCTGGACGAGCCTGAAAAGCGCTGGCGCGAGCTTTATGAACATGAAGACCGTGAAGGCACGGACTATGAGGTTCCCCTCAACGCCTGGCTGCAGCGCATGCGCGAATATGCCAGGGCCGGCTATGCGCTGGACCTGGAAGAGAATGAAGACCGCATCCGCTGCGTCGCCGCGCCCGTCCGCGACGCCACAAGCGGCATTGTCGGCGCCATCAGTGTTTCCAGCGCCGCGCAATATATGGATGACGCCCGCATGCAGTTCCTGGCGGAAGATGTCTGCAATACTGCCCGCATGATCAGCCGCGATCTGGGCTGGCGGGACGACGGCCCCCAAAACATGAAAAGCGCCGCGACGCGTTAGAGACCCGCCTCGCCGATAGCCGGCTTATGGCGTGCCGGCCTTGTAGGCCGGGCCGTGCAGCACTCGTCCCGGCAGCGCATTGGTGGGTTTGGCATCCGCCACCACCGCCTTGCCGTTGATCAGCACCCATTCCACGCCTTTGGAATAGGTGTCGGGCCTCGCAAAGGTCGAGGTGTCACCGACCGTGTCGGGGTTGAACACCACGATGTCGGCCTTCATCCCCTGGCGCAGCAAGCCGCGATCGGCGAGGCCCAGCCGGTTGGCCGGCTGGGACGTCATCTTCCGGACGGCTTCCTGCAGGGTGAGGACATGCCGCTTGCGCACGACATCCGCCAATATCCGGGTGAAGGTGCCGAACGAGCGGGGGTGCGGCCGGCCGAAGGCGGTGTGCACGCCCGCCGGCAACGCGATGCCGTCCGAACCGACATCAACCCAGGGATATTTGAAGGTTTCTGCCTCGGTCTGGTCCATGCTGGGATCCGCCGGGCCGATCTGGAATCCTTCCGCTTTCTGCGCCACCAGAAAATCCACCATCGCCTCCTCGACCGACTCATGGCGGCTATCGGCGATCTGCTGGAAGGTATGGCCGTCGAATGCCGGATTGGCGGAGCTGACCGTCCACTTGGCATAGGCGCCGGGCTTCTGGCGCAGCTCGGCCACCACGCGGGCGCGATTCTCAGGCTTCTGCAGCCGGGCCGTAATGGCGGCGGCGTTGCCCTCCTGCGCCCAGACCGGGATCAGCTGGCGGACATAGGTCCAGCCGACGGTGTAGGGATAGGCGTTGGCGGTGATGTCGACACCCTGGGCACGGGCCTCCTCGACGACCTGGGCGAAATGGGGGTTGTGGGCCACGGTCATGCCGACGTGAAAGATCTCGGCCGGGATATGCGCGCCTTTGGCGATCTCGATGGTCTCGCGCAGTCCCGCTTCCGGATCGCCGGCGCGCATATGCACCGAATAGATGCCGCCCAGGCCCGCCGCCACCTTGGCCAGTTCGATCATCTGCGCCGTGGTGTCGAAGGAGTTGGGCACATAGACCAGGCCCGCCGAGAGCCCGAAGGCGCCCTGATGCATGGCCTGGACGATCAGTTCCTTCATCTTCGCCATTTCGGCGGGCGTGGGCGTGCGGTTCTCATATCCCATCGCCGAGGCGCGGACCTGGCCGGCCCCGACATAGGAGACGACGTTCATGCCGATGCCTTTTTTGGTCAGGTAATCGAAGAAGCCGCCCAGGGTGGTCCAGGTCCGCTTGACCGGCGGCGTCACCATCATCGGATCATCCACCGCCGGCCCCAGGACCGGGCCTGCCGACAGATGCTCGCCCAGCACGCCGGTGGTCACGCCCTGGGTGACCATGCTGAGGCCGCGGCCGTCGAAGGACAGGCCGAATTCGGAATGTTCATGCATGTCAATGAAGCCCGGCGACACGACCAGGCCGGCGGCATTGATGGTCTTTTTCGCCTTTACCGGCGCATTGCCGACATAAACGATGGTGTCGTCCTTGACCGCGACATTGGCCTGCCGCCAGGGGCCGCCCGAGCCGTCCACCACCTTGCCGCCCGCGATCAGAAGATCGGCCTCGGCCGACGGTGGAACCTGGGCGGACGCCAAACGGGGCGCCTCCACCAACGCCAAGGCCGCCACAAAGCCAGCCGAGCCCAGCAGGACGCTCAACCTCGCCGCTGGACCGCTCATGATCTTGATCTTGCGCAGATTTGGCATGGCCTTCCCCCTCGCTGTGCCCCAGGGGGTGATCGGCGCCCGGGTGCCAGCTCCCAACAACGAACAAAAGCTTAACGCGCGCCTGGCGCCTGTCCACCGGCTTTTTGCAGCCGCGAGGGGGCCGGTAAAGCTGCCTTGGGCCTGGGAAAAAGATTGGGGCGCCCGGAAGTTGTCCGTTAAGGGGCCGATGCTAGAATGCGCCGGAAACAGAACAGCCTGGCATGATGTCGCGAAAGATAATGGGGCTCCTCATCGCGTCAGGCGCCCTCCTGTTTGTCTTGGAAGCGAGCGGCACGCAGGCGCGTGCGACGGTAACGCACGCCAAACACCATACGCACGCAGTCCA
>Ga0310811_10000553_pt1 | contig 47830 bp, 42 predicted proteins | sample YCmetagenome_FD_207642 | JGI IMG/M metagenome (GOLD analysis project Ga0310811, IMG submission 207642) | Soil microbial communities from experimental microcosm in Duke University, North Carolina, United States - YC | ecosystem: Engineered > Artificial ecosystem > Soil microcosm > Unclassified ...
CCGCTTCCCTGCAGCAGCGACGTACAGAGCACCACCCAGGTCGGATTCACGCACACGCTCGCGAACTTGTATTCGGCGGCCTCGCGGCAGAGCCCTTCGATGTCCCTGCGCGTCGCATCGGGTTTGAGCAGCGTGTGGTCGATCATCGACGCCACGCCACCAGGCGCTCCGCCGCTTGCATGAAGTCCAAGCCGCGTCGCCCCGGCGTCGAGGACGCCGCGGAGGCGATCCGGGCAGCATTCGTACAGCAGCGAATGGCACGAGCAGCGCGACGGCGCCGGCGCCGATTCGCTGGCGGCGATTTCCTCAACGATGATCTGGATGAGACGCTGCAGATCGAGTGGCTGCATCAGAGCTGCTGACGGAGCTCCAGGTCGCGGATCTTCAGGAGCCTGCGGATATAGCGCGGTTCCCGCATGGGCGTGCTCAGAAACGTGTCCACGATTTCGAGCGCGTCGGCAGCCGACACGAGCGTGGATCCGAGCGCCAGGACGTGGGCGCCGTTGTGTTCGCGCGCGTATCGTGCCAGCGTCCGATCGGTGCACATTGCCGCCCGGACGCCGCGGACCTTATTCGCGGCAATCGTCGAACCAAGGCCGGCGCCGTCGATCGCAATGCCGGCATCCGCCTCTCCGCGCACCACCTGCACGGCGACAGCCGCCGCGGTATCGGGATAATCAACGGGATCGCTGCTGTCCGTGCCGAGATCGTGCACAGCAGTGCCGCGCCCGCGCAGATGCGCCACAATCGCCGCCTTCAGCTTCACCGACGTGTGATCGCCCGCAATCGCCACGGTCCGAACGTCAGCACGCGGGGCCAGCAAAGCCTCGTCCGCGTCGCCGCTCTCACGCACGACAGCGATGCGTCGCGCTTTCAACGTATCCGCCGCGAGCGGCGTGACATGCCCGCCGGACACGAGCGCCACGGTACTGCCGTACTCGAGGACGCGCGCATCGGCTTCCGTGATCATCTGAAAGCGCTTCATCCGGGCGAGTATGTTAGTTTACTTTCCGGTGAACGTTCTCATCGCCGCCGACGACATCCAGCAGCGCGTCAGATCGCTCGCGCAGGAGATCCATCGCGATCATCCGGACGGTGTGCATCTGGTCTGCGTCCTGAAAGGTGCGTTCGTATTCCTGTCCGACCTGGCGCGCCAGCTCCCCGGATCGACAACGCTCGATTTCATGGCCGTATCGAGCTACGGTACCAGTACCAAGTCCTCCGGACAGGTGCAGGTGCTGAAGGATCTCGACAGCGCCATCGAAGGGCGCGATGTCCTCATCGTCGAAGACATTGTCGATACGGGTCTGACGCTGACGTATCTGCAGGATATTCTGCGCGCCCGCGCACCGCGACAGTTGCGCACCGCCTGTTTGCTCAGCAAACCGTCGCGCCGCAAGATTGACGTCAAGGTCGAGTACGTCGGTTTCACCATCGAGGACCGATTCGTGGTTGGATACGGATTGGACTATGCCGAGCAGTACCGGAACCTCCCGTACATCGCCGTCATCGGCGATTAGAGTTTTCCCTCCGGGACCGAAACCTTCCCTCCTCAACACCCTCACGTATCGGCCCGGCCGCGACCCGCTGGTGTTCTTTTCGAACCTCGCGCGGGAGTACGGCGATCTCGCCTATCTGCGCATGGGCGGAGAGCACCTGTTCATCGCCAGCGATCCGGCGGTGATCAAGGACGTACTCGTTACGCACAACCAGAACTTTCACAAGAGCCGCGGTCTCGAGCGCGTCAAAGTGCTCCTTGGTGAAGGACTGCTGACCAGCGAGGACAGCTTTCATCTTCGCCAGCGGCGGCTCATACAACCCGCCTTTCACCGCGATCGCATCGCTGCCTACGCGCAGACGATGGTGGCGTATGCGGATCGCATCCGTAACGGATGGTCGGAAGGCGCGACGTACGACATCGCACGCGAGATGTCGCGCCTTACGTTGCTTATCGTCGGAAAGACACTGTTCGACACCGATGTCGAGTCCCAGGCGCGCGACGTCGGCGAGGCGATGAGCGGGCTGATGGAATCCTTCTGGATGACGATGCTGCCGTTTGGCGAGTATCTGCACTACCTCCCTGTGCCGTATCTGCGACGGGGGCAGAAGGCGCGCGAGCGGCTGGATCGCGTCATCTACGGCATGATCCGCGAGCGCCGCGCCACCCTCGGCGACCGCGGCGACCTGTTGTCGATGCTGCTGATGGCGCAGGACGACGAGGACAAAGGTCGCGGAATGACGGACAAGCAGGTGCGCGACGAGGCGATGACCATCTTCCTCGCGGGTCATGAGACCACCGCAAATGCGTTGACGTGGACGTGGTATCTGCTCAGCCAGTCGCCGGAAGTCGAGCGGCGGGTGCACGAGGAAGTCGACCGCGTCCTCGGCGACCGGCTGCCCACGGTAGCTGACGTCGAACGGCTTCCCTGCGTCACGCGCGTCGTCACGGAATCGATGCGGCTTTACCCGCCGGCGTGGCTGATCGGACGCCGCGCCGTGAATGAGTACCGCATCGGCGACTACTACGTGCCGCCGCGCGCCATCATCGTGATGAGCCAGTGGATCGTGCACCGCGACCCGAGGCATTACGCGGATCCGGACCGCTTCGATCCTGATCGCTGGACGTCCGAATTCAAAGCCGCGTTGCCGCGGTTTGCGTACTTCCCGTTCGGCGGCGGGCCGCGCCAGTGCATCGGCGAGTCGTTCGCATGGATGGAGCTGGTGCTGCTGGTGGCCACGATCGCGCAACGATGGCGCTTCGAGATCGTACCCGGGCATCCAGTCGTGCCGAATGCGGCGGTCACCCTTCGCCCCAGGCACGGGATGAAAATGATCGCTACCGCCCGACGGCCGCGCTGACCTTTGCGGCCCAGGACTTCGATTCGCGCAGAACAGCGGCGCGATCGAGCGTCAGGACCCTTTTATTTCGCATCAGGACCTTGCCGTTGACGATCGTCGTCTGCACGTCGTCACCACGCGTCACATACACAAGGTGTGAGACAGGGTCGTACATGGGCGACTGACGCGCAGCGCTCATGCTGACGATGATGAGATCGGCGCGCTTGCCCGGTTCGAGCGAGCCGATCTGCTTTTCCATTCCGAGTACTCTTGCGCCGCCGATCGTCGCCATCCGCAGGGCCGTGCTGGCACTGACGGCCGTCGGATCGGACGTCGCCACCTTGGCGAGGAATGACGCGGTGCGCATTGCCTCGAACATGTCGAGATCGTTGTTGCTCGCGGCACCGTCGGTACCCAGACCGACAGCGACGTCCGCGGCCAGATACGCTTTGACAGGTGCGATGCCGCTGGCCAGTTTCATGTTGCTCTCGGGGTTATGTGAGACGCCGACACCACGAGCTTTCAGCAGCGCCATGTCCGCGTCGTTGACCCACACCGCGTGCGCAGCGACAACGCCGGGACCGAGAAAGCCGAGCGATTCGAGGTAGGAGACGACAGTAGGAAACCCCCGCTCTCTGGCGGTCATCGTCTCCGCCTGCGTTTCGGCGACGTGGATCAGCGTCGGCACGTGATAGCGAACGGATAACTCGCGCGCGGCTTTGAGAGTGGGGGTGTCGTTGGTGTAAATCGCGTGGGGTGCAACAGCGGGAGTGATGAGCGCGTCGTTTTCGAACGCCTTGATGAACGCTTCCGTGCGCGCCAGGCCCTCCGCAGGTGTCTTCGCGTCCGCGACGGGGAACTGAATGACCGTTTCCCCGAGCACCCCGCGCAGTCCGGCTGCCTTGGTCTCCTTCGCGATCTCCTCCTCGAAGTAATACATGTCGGTGAACGTGGTCGTTCCAGACTCGATCATCTCGAGCGCGGCAAGCCGCGTACCGGCACGTACGAAGTCCGGCGAGACCGTCTTCGACTCCGCGGGAAAGATGTACTTCGTCAGCCACTGTTCCAGCGCGAGGTCGTCGGCCAAGCCGCGGAAGAGGACCATCGGCGCGTGCGTGTGGGTGTTGACGAGACCGGGCATGACGACCTGCCCTGCGGCGTCAATCGTCTCGCGAGCGCGGAACTGGCGGCGGATGTTCTCGGGTGTATCGACCGCGACAATGTTGCCGCCGTCAACGGCGACGCTGCCCGGATTGAGGATGCGGTTCGAGCCGTCGACCGTCACAACGATGCCGTTGGCGACCAGCAGCGACACCTGCCTCGGCGCCTGCGCGCGCACAACAACAACCGCCACGGCGACAAGCGCCGACGCAACAACAGTTTTCACGCGCATGCCGGCATTCTAGAACCCATTGAACCCATTGAACCCACTGAACCCCATGAACCTATTGAACCCCCTGAACCCCATGAACCTATGATGTGTACGTGCCCGTTCACATCATCGACCATCCTCTCGTCCAGGACGCCTTGATGGAACTGCGCGACGTCCGCACGCCGCCGCCCGAGTTCCGCCGCGCCGCCAATCGCATCTCCGTTCTGCTCGCTGCTGAAGCGCTGAAAGACGTGCCGTCCCGCAGCCACACCGTCGAGACACCGCTCGGACCGGCGGACGGTCTCGTCGTCTCGGGCGACGTTGTCGTCGTGCCCGTGCTGCGCGCGGGCCTCGGCATGCTCGACGCGGTGCTCGAGCTCGTGCCGACAGCGCGCGTCGGACACATCGGCCTGCAGCGCGACGAGGCGACGGCGATTGCGTCGAAGTACTACACGAAGCTGCCGCGCGACCTCGGCGACAGTTTCGTGTTGATGATCGACCCGATGCTTGCCACCGGTGGAAGCGCGGTCGCGGCCATCGATCTACTCAAGGCCGCCGGCGCGCGCACGCTGCGCATCATCTGCATCGTCGCGGCGCCGGAAGGGATTGCGCTGGTCGAGCAGCATCACCCCGAGGTCGCCGTGTATACGCCGGTCATCGATCGCGAACTGAATCCGCACAAATACATCGTGCCGGGGCTGGGAGACTTCGGCGATCGCCTGTACGGGACGACGTAGCCGCTGTGCTAGACTGAAATTTCGTCCGGGCGCTTGGCTCAGCGGTAGAGCATCGCCTTCACACGGCGGGGGTCAGTGGTTCGAATCCACTAGCGCCCACCATTCAACTCTTTCGGCGAGTTGTGGTGACCAACGCGGTCGAAGTCCTTCGGCCGCTATTTCTTCTCCTGCAGCGCCACCTCGCCGGTTATGTCCGAGCCGCACTACGTCGCAGACACGAAACGGCTTTCGTCGTCTGTTTGCCGGTCGATCATGTCAGTAATTCGCTGTATTCGTGTTTCGCCGCTCGACGTTTTACGCTCTGCCCTTCTGTTAATGCCATCAGCCACATTGAAATCTGTGTCCATCGATCGTGCTGCCGTCCTGCTGCAGAAAAGCCGGCGCACGATCTACAACCGCATTCACGATCGGAAGCTCGAGACGATCCGTATCGGCGTGTCGCAGCGCGTCACGCTCGAATCCCTGTATCGGCAACCGGAGTTCGTCCATCAACAGCGATTACTCGAGTACCTGCGGGCGCATGCGCCTCAGACAGGACCGCGCACCGGAGGCAGTCCGTCATGACCACTCGAGATGTCAGCGTGGATCAGTTGCGTGACGAGAATGCACGGCTGCGCAGGCAGCTTGTGCGGCTGCGCTCCGCAAACGAAGAACTGTCCGAAGACAACGGCCACCTTCGGGGTTCTGCAATCTGCTGGAGAAAGCTGTATGAGGCCGCGCTGCAATCGTTGGGCGACTTGCGGCCGCGGCCCTGACGCACGCAAACTCACCAACCGGTCTGCGCGCGCCTGACTCGCTACGGCGCGGCGCACGCAAAGTTGGCGGCGTCGTCAATGCTGCCCGTGCCCTTATATTTCGCCACCTGCGGATACGGGCAGAGCGGCCGCGTGCGATCGACCTTCCCGTCCTTCACGTGTGACGCGACCATCGCGTCCGGCGCCTTGCCGTGTTCGACCCATTGCTCCAGCGCGCCCATTTTGTCGAACACGTTCGGGCCTTCCCCGCCGCCGCAGTGGCCCATGCCAGGTTCCAGAAAGAACCGCACGCTGTTTGACGCCTTCGTTGGGCCGCCCATCACATCGACGACGCTCTGGTAGTACTTGATGGTGTTGAGCGTGGGCACCTGTGGATCGCTCCAGCCGTGATACAGCAGGAGCTTCCCGCCGTGCGCGAAGAACGCCTGCATGTTCGGATCGGTGGCGTTCATGATCAGGTTTTCGGGACGGTTCCCTCGCTCCACGTCGCTGTCGAAGTTGAACGTCTTCCAATCCCAGTTCGGATCCTTGAAGACGACGTACTTGTATTGGTCGTAGATGTTGTTGGCAGGCTCCGGGCCGGCGGCCTGGACGCCCCACCCCAATTCGGTCCCCGGCACGAACGACGAGAACAACTCCTTGCCGGTACGCGGGTTTCGCGCCGGTGAGTAGATCTGCTTCACCGCCGCGATCTGAGGTGCGGTCAGGCACGAGGGACCGTCGTCGCCCTTGCAGGCGAGCACAGCGGGATCGAAGCTGCACTGTCTCGGATCGTCAATCAGACCGTCCTTGACGCCGTCGCGTGCGTCGCATGCGGCGACAGCCGCCTGATGGATGATCGGGTACTTGCTCGGCGGGATGTAGCGCGCCGGATCCTTCAGCACGGCGTCAGCGATCCACAGCGAGATGGCGGTGCGATTGGCCGGCGCGCCGGCGATGATGCCGTCGTAATCGTCGGGGAACATCTGCGCTTCCTTCAGTCCCTGCCTGCCGCCGGTTGAACAGCCGTTCCAGTACGACAGCCGCGGCGCGGAGCCGTAGAAGTTGCTGATCACCTGCTTGGCCTTGACCGTCATCTCGTGCTCGGAGCGCCAGGCGAAGTCGGTCAGCTTCTCGGGATGACCGAGCGCGAAGGTGCCTCGGCCACCGACGTGGCCGGTATCGGTTGAGGCCGTCGCATAGCCCGCGCGGAGCGCTTCAGCCATGGCGCTGTAACTGATCACACCTGCCCACCCGCCATTGCCCACGGCCTGAAACTTTCCGTTCCAGCCGGTGGCGGGCAGCCATACTTCCACTTTGATGTCGGAATCGCTGGAGGGCTTCAGCGTCGCCGCCACGCGGCAGAACGCGGGAAGATTCTTGAACGTCTCGAACGAGCCCGCCGTCACCAGCGTGGCCGATGTGACGGTGGCGTCCTTCAGCGCGAGCGCCGCCAGTTGATCGCACGGCGCGGCAAGCGCCGGCACCGACATGCACGAGAGCGCGGCCAACACCGGTCCGATGATCCGAATCGTCATCGCCCCTCCAGTGCGCGCAGTATAAACAAAAAGGGCAGCCCGTAAGGACTGCCCTTTTTTGCCTCGCACAGTAGCGCCGAAGCGCCGGCTACGAGGACTTCTTCAGCCCGTTGATGAGTGCCTGAATCATCTGCGAGTACTGCGCGTCGGTCGTCGAATACGCCTTCGTGTAGTCGTCTTCAGTGATCTTCGCCTTCTTCCAGTCACCATCGAAATTGTACGTCCTGCCGGCGACGTCGGCGGTGTCGTAGAGATTCCCGTCCTTCTTTGCATGCAGACCGTTGGCACTGAGATCGGAAACGAAGACTTTTGTGTTCGGCTGTGACGCACTGTTCAGCTCGATGTAAAGATCGCGGTAATTCTTCATGTCGAGCAGCGAGTCCGCGCGCCATGGCGTGTCGAACTTCGCGCTGACGACGAGCAGCTGCGTGCCGGGGAAGTAGAGCGCGCCAACATACTCGTTCGGCGACGAGCCCTTGACCGCAAAGGCATCGAGCTTCATCGTCTCGAGCATCTTGACGAGTTCGATAACGGAGGTCGCCGACTTGGAGTCCTGGGCGGACGCCGCAGCGGGCGCCAGGAACAGAATTGCGGCGAGGGCGATACCACTCAAGCGACGAATCGTGAGCGTCATGATCCCCCCTACTGAATTGTGATTCGTGATTTGTGATTCGTGATTTGTGGTTCGTGATTTGTGGTTAGCGACTTGGACCAATCCGGACGCCAAAATCACGAATCACTAATCACGAATCACCAATCACCAATCGCAAATGCAGGAGCGACTTGTATCACCGGCGGTAGCCGCCGTCAATCAAGTGTTTAGCCGATAAAGAGGGCGTCTTCCTCGTCAGGATGCGCGGCGCGGCGGCGCGACGAGCGGCGCAGCTCCTGAATGGCCGCGAGTGCGGCCTTGAGGCCGTTGAGAAAGGCCAGGCCTTTGCCGGCAGGCCCCAGCAGTGAGGGCACCGCGGCCATCACCTGCTCGGCCCGGCGGCTGAAATCCGCAAACATCCGATCCGCGCGTTCCATCTGCGCGGCGGCAAGGGTCGCGGCGCGGGCTGCCTCAGACGTAATTGACTGCAGATTGGAGACGACGGGCTTCAGATCCTGCTCGAGCCGGTCGGCAACCTGTCCGATACGGCGGGCGGCCGACATCGCAAACACGATCGCCGCAACCTGGATGATCGCCATGATCGCCACGGCGATGGCAATGATCCCCAGGAAGACATTCGTCACGCTTCTGGCTCCGTCGCAGCGCGGAACTGACGTGCGGCGTCGACGACCTTGTCGCGTCCCTCGCGCGCCCGCTGGCCGATGAACTCGCGCGTTTCATCGCCCGTCGCCGGCGCAAACAGCAATGCGACGGCCGCACCCGCAATGGCGCCGGCCACAAACGCCAGGAGTACCGCTCCGCCTCCGACTTCGTCCTTCGCCATTGCCGCCAACATCCTTCCGCTAGAAGATGCTCACCCTTACGTTCAAGTACTTTTTCGGATCGGCGCGAATATCCTTCACTAGGTTGTGCAATTCGCTGACCGCCCCATTCATGTTCTCATACAACTGCTTGTCGCGGAGCAGCTGTCCGGCGGTTCCCTCGCCCTGATTTAATGCCATCGTCAACTTGTCGAGGCGGTCGGCCATCGAATTGAGCCGGTTGTACAACTCCGCGTCGGTCACGAGCTTGCCCGCGGTCCCCTCGCCCTTGCTGATGCGTCCGGTGATCGCGTCCAGATTGCTGGTGGCGGATGTCACGGACTTGCTCAGCGCATCGTTGTTCAGGAGCTGGCCGAGACTGCCCTCTCCATTCCGGATGCGCTCGGTCACCATCTGTAGGTTCGCCAGTGACTGCTCGAGCGATTTCGCCGCGGCATCACTGGTCGCCAGACGACCCAGCGTTCCACGGCCGGCGTTGATGCCGCGCGTGACCGCCTCGGCGGACGATACGAAATCGTTCAACTGCTTGTACAGCGCATCGTCCGTCACCAGCCGCCCGAGTGTGCCTCGACCGCTCCGCATGTCCTCGAGCAGCGCGTTGGTCGTCTGAAGAGTCGCGGTGGCCGCCGTCGCCGCCGTGGATAACGAGCCGGGCGCCGGACCACTCGGCACGTAACCCCAATCGGGGACCGGTGTGCCTTGGCTGTTGGCCGTGATGTCGACCGCGGCTTCGCCGAGCAGCGATACGGATCCGAGCGATGCCGTGGACCGGTTGGTGATCCGCGGACGCTGGTCTTTGCTGAGTTCCATCGTCACCTCGACCTTGTCGCCAACGAAGTCCATCTTCTTCACCGACCCGACCTCGACGCCGGCGACGCGGACCGGCGCCCCCTCTTTGAGGCCTTGGATGTCGGCAAAGATCGTCTTGATCGAGTAGCGCTGCCAGAAGAACCCGCCTTCCCCGCTGACCATGAAGATCGTGGCAGCAGCGATAACGAGCGCGAAGAGCGACACGATGCCGATCTTCAACTCCGACCAGGCCAGTGAACGCGTGCGAGGCATTGCTTCTATCCTTCTATGACAGGAACGTGCGTACGTAAGGGTCGGTCGAAGCGCGCAGCTCTGCCGCGTTGCCCTCGAACGCGATCAACCCTTCCTTCAACATGATGAACTCCGCCTCATCGCACTTCTCGGGACCCGCCTGCCGGATGTCGATCTCTCCGTTCCGTCGAAGCGCTTCGTGCGTGGCGACGAAGAACGCGTCGCGCAGCTGGTGCGTAACGACGATCGAGCTGACGCTCTCCACGTCGCGAAGCTTGACGATTTCCTCGTCGATGGTCGTCGCCGTGATCGGATCGAGGCCTGTCGTCGCCTCGTCGTAGAGCAGCGTCGGTGGTTTGTAGGCCATCGCCCGCGCGATGGCGACACGGCGTCGCTGCCCGCCCGACAGCTCGGAAGGCATCTTGTCGATGTGTTCGCTGAGGCGCACGAAACCGAGCACCTGCTCGACGCGCCGGCGAACCTCGTCGAGCGGCATCTCGGTCTCTTCGTACAGCTTGTAGCCGACGTTCTCGCCAACGGTCAGCGAGTCGAACAGGGCGCCTTCCTGAAACACCATGCCGAGATGCCGACGCACATCCATCATCTGGTCTTCCGGCATGTGATCCACGCGCGAGCCGTGAATCCAGATTTCGCCGGCGTCCGGTTTCAACAGCCCAAGAATCAGCTTCAGGATCGTCGACTTCCCCGAGCCGCTGGCGCCGAGAATGATCTTGGTGTGTCCCGGCAGCAGCGTAAAACTGACGTCGCGAAGAACCACCTTCTCGTCAAACGACAGCGACACGTTCTTGAACACGACCGCCGGCCGGTCCGGCGAGGACCTTCGCTCGAGCACCGCCGCATTGCGAATCGCGTAAGTCGGCATCAGTACAACAGCGTAAAGAGCAATCGGGTCACGAAGAAATCGACGGCGATGACGGCGACCGATGCCGCCACGACAGCATTCGTCGTCGAACGTCCCACGCCCTGCGTGCCGCCTCTGGTTCCAAGGCCGACGTAACACCCGATCGTCACGATGACGTAGCCGAGGATGAACGGCTTGATGATCCCCATCCATGCGTCCTGCAGATACAAGGCGTCGGTAATCGAGGTCCAGTACAGGCTCGACGCCACACCCAGCTGATACACCGCCACAATCCAGCCGCCGAGGATTCCAACCGTGTCGGAAATAACCGTCAGCACAGGCGTCATGAAGAATCCCGCCAGCACTCTCGGTACGACGAGCTTCCGCACCGGATCGGTCCCGAGCGCGCGCAGCGCGTTGATCTGATCCGTGACGACCATCGAGCCGAGCTCGGCGGCGATGCCGGATCCGATGCGCCCTGCCAGCATCAGACCCGTCAACACCGGCCCGAGCTCCTTGATCATCGACGCGCTTACCAGCCGTCCCACGAACGGCCGCGCACCGAATTGATCGAGCGTCACACCGCTCTGCAGCGCGAGCACCGCCCCGGTGAAGAACCCGGTCAGCAGCACGACGGTGAGCGATCCGATGCCGATCGAGTCGAACTGCTCGACGACGTCGTGAAAGTAAAAGGGCCGAGAGAAAATGCCCCGCACGGTCGCAGTCTGCAGCTGCACGTATCCCTGCACCGCCAGCAGGGCGCTCTTGAGCCAGTCTGTCAGCAGCGTCAGCACGCGTCAGCGTCCAGCCTGCAGGCTTGTCAGCCCGAGCTCTCGCGTACGCAGAGACTTCAACGTGTCGCGAATCGTGGCCGCGCGCTCGAAATCCAGGTTCGCCGCCGCGCTCTTCATCTCGCGCTCGAGACGGGCAATTTCGGCGTCGATCTCCGCCTGCGTCCGGAACGTCGTCTCCGTCGCTTGGGCCAGCGCGGGCGTCGAATAGTCCATGTCGTAAACGCTGGCCATGACGTCGTCGATGGCGCGGACGACGGATTCCGGCGTGATGCCGTGTTCTTCGTTGTAGGCCGCCTGCAGCGTCCGCCGGCGGTCGGTTTCCGCAATCGCGGATTTCATCGAGGCGGTCATCGTGTCTGCATACATAATGACGCGCCCGTTGACGTTTCTGGCGGCGCGGCCGGAAGTCTGAATCAGCGATCCACCTGACCGCAAGAATCCCTCTTTGTCAGCGTCCAATATCGCCACGAGCGATACTTCCGGCAGGTCCAGCCCTTCGCGCAGCAGGTTGATGCCGACGAGCACATCGAAGGCGCCGCGACGTAAATCCCGCAGGATCTCGATGCGCTCGAGCGTGTCGATATCCGAGTGAAGGTAGCGCACCTTGACGCCAAGCTCCTGGTAATACGCCGTCAAGTCCTCCGCCATCCGCTTGGTCAGCGTCGTGACGAGGACGCGCTCCTTGCGCTCGGCGCGGTCGCGAATCTCTTTCAGGAGGTCGTCCACCTGTCCGCGTACCGGTCGGACCTCGATCGGCGGATCCATCAGACCGGTGGGCCGAATCACCTGCTCGACGACGACGCCGCCCGCCTTCGACAACTCCCATGGACCAGGCGTCGCAGATACATGAACCACCTGATGCACCCGCTCTTCCCATTCAGCGAAGTTCAGCGGACGGTTGTCGAGCGCCGACGGCAGCCGGAACCCATAGGCGACGAGCACTTCCTTGCGCGAGCGGTCCCCCGCATACATGCCGCGAATCTGCGGGATCGTCTGATGGCTTTCGTCGACGACGACCAGCGCGTCCTCCGGCAGATAGTCCAGCAGCGTCGGTGGTGGCTCGCCAGGTGCGCGTCCCGTCAAATGGCGCGCGTAGTTCTCGATGCCGTGGCAGTAGCCAATCTCGCGAATCATCTCCAGATCGAACATCGTGCGCTGATGCAGGCGCTGCGCCTCGAGAAGCTTGCCTTCCGATTCCAGCTGGCCTCGGTACCACTCGAGCTCCTGCTTGATCGTTTCGACCGCCAGCTTCGTCCTGTCGCGCGAGGTGACGAAGTGCGACTTCGGATACACCGCGACCTTGTCCAGCCGGCGAATGACCTTGCCGGTGAGCGCGTCGAACCACGCCAGCTCGTCGACCTCGTCGCCGAACAACCCGATGCGCAGCGCATGTTCTTCGTACGACGGCACCACTTCGACGATATCGCCGCGCACGCGGAACGCCCCTCGGCCGAACTCCGTATCGTTCCGTTCGTACTGAATTTCGACGAGCTTGCGCAGAATCTGATCGCGTCCGATCCGCTGTCCGACTTCGAGCGGCAGGAGCATCCCGTAGTACGCCTCCGGCGAGCCGAGGCCGTAAATGCATGAGACGCTGGCGACGATGATGACGTCACGGCGCTCGAACAGCGACCGCGTCGCGGAAAGGCGCATACGGTCGATCTCGTCGTTAATCGTCGCTTCTTTCTCGATGTACGAGTCGGTGGCTGGAACGTAGGCCTCGGGCTGGTAGTAGTCGTAGTAGCTGACGAAATACTCGACGGCGTTCTGAGGGAAAAATCGTTTGAACTCCTGATAGAGCTGAGCAGCAAGAGTCTTGTTGTGCGCCATCACCAGCGTCGGCCGATTCACCGAGGCGATGACTTGCGCCATCGTGAACGTCTTGCCGGATCCGGTCACCCCCAGCAGCACCTGGTGCTCGTCGCCGCGGTTCAACCCCTCGACCAGCTCCGGAATCGCGCGCACCTGATCGCCGCGAATCTCGAAGTCGGTGACGAGCTGAAAGCGATCGTAGACGGAGGGCATGCGAACCCTTGATCGTACCACGTGCCGCCGGGATTCGGGCTTGGGGACGCGGGATTCGCCGACTACTTCGTCTTGCCCGGCGCTTCCTGGTAGGGCGCAAAATAGCCGCGGCGGGCGAGAATCTTCGAGCCCTTCAGGTCGGGACGCGTCACACGGATTTCGACCTTCCGCCAGGCGCCATCCTGCCTGGTATTAGTGGATTGGTAGGCGAGGCTGTACTGCGCGCGGATCTGCGCCACCACCTTGTCGTAGCTTGCCTCGATGTCCTTCATCGTTGTCGGGAAGAATGCCTGACCACCGGTTGCCTCGGCGATCTGCTGCAGATGCGCGCGCTCCTCGATGCGGCCGCGGGAATGTTCAAGGAAGCCGACGGAATAGACGGTGACATCCGAGGCGCGCAGCAGCGTCATCACATCGCCAAAGCTGATCGTGCTGTGCGTATCGCCACCGTCGGTGTAGAGCACGAGAACCTTGCGCCCCTCGTCATCCGAGGCGCCGTCGAGGTACACGCCCATCGCGTCGTACATCGCCGTCTCGCCGTCAGGATTTCGGCCACGGATCCGCTCTACCATGCGCGGAAAGTCCCGCTGCGGATACTTGGCGACGCGGACTTCAGTATCGAAGTCCACGAGCGTCATGTCCTTCGCCTCGCTCAGCGTGTTGAGGAATTTGATGGCGGCCGACCGCGACAGTTTGATGTCTTCCGACATGCTGCCGCTGGTGTCAAACAGCAGGCCGACGTGCATCTCGGGGCCGCTCTCGATGTCGGTACCGCGCGCGAAGTACTTCAGCGTCTGTTTCTGGCCATCCTCGACGATCTCGAAGTCGTCGGCATTGAGGTCGGTGAGGTACTCGCCCTTCTTATCGACCACCGTCACGCCGAACGTCGCGAGGTCGATGCCTGTACGAAACGTCGGCGTTTGCGCGCGCAACGACGTAACGCCCACCGCGATCGCTGCCGTCAAAATACATGGGAGCGCGCGCTTCGTCATCGGCCTTCCAGATCCTACACCTACCGCTGTCGAAGCGGACATCGCGGCTACCTTAGAACGGCTTGTACACGGTGAGCTTCACCGTCTGCGTTCCGCGACCTCCATCCTGGCGGGGCGCACGAAATCCATACGCCCATTCCAGGGACAGGAGCGTTCGAAACGGTCCGCCGGATTCGACGCCAGTGCCGATACCTGGATAAAAACGGGCATCCGAAGCCCAGCCGGGATCCTGGACGACGGCGGTGTCACCAAACCCATCGAGGCGAATGCCGCGCCATGTCCAACCGGTTGCGCTGCGCAGCACGGCGCCGCGGTCGTAGCGAATCGCGGCGGTCGGATACCCGTGCAGCACGTTGTCGAAACTGTCAAAGCCGTATCGACTGAAGCGATCCAGGTCGTGTCCACCCATCCACGCGAGCTCGAGCCGCGAGCTCACTGACGATGCAAGTGCGAGCGTCCGACGCAGCCGCACCCCGTAGCGTTGGTAGTCGCGGGTGGACGGATCGAATCCTCCGGGCAATCCCCATCGGCTCCAGCGGTAGCGCACAACCGGATTCCACCAACCACCCACAGTCCAGGCGCCGCGAACCGCTTCGATGCCGAGCACCACGCCATGATTCACGACAGAGCGCGGCACAACAAACAACGGCGGCGTGTTCACCGTGCGCTCGAGCGCCGTCATGTCGAACGTATAGTCAAGCGTCACGCGAACGCGCGGCGTCAGCGGGTGGAGGACGCCGACAGATGCGTAGCCCGGCTGCTGTTGCAGGTTTTCCGCGTACTGCTCGCGTCCGTTGCGGAACACGCGATCGATGAACTGCGCGGCGATGCCGAAGGCGCTGCCGTGCGCCTGCCACCGCGACCCGGCAATTGAGGGCACGCTCCACGACACCTGACCGAAGACACCACCGAAGAACACGTTCAGCTGCGCGCCGCGTCCGAACAGATCGAGGTTGACGTAACTGAGGCCGGCGAAGGCAAGCGGCCGCGAGATGCCGGGGTCAGCGAGCAGGCCGCCGATGATGCTGCGGATACTGTGCCCTCCGCGTGTCACCGTCGAGCGCTCGGAGCCGTTGCCGCGGCGCACGAGATAGCGCAGGCCCTCGGGCGTGTCGCGCATCATCACGTTGTTCGAGGCAAGCGCCGCCGCAAGCTGCGCCTCGAACGTCGCGCTGTTCACGTCGTAATGTCGGATGGCGATGTTGCGATGGATCGGCGTGCGAAGCCCGGCGCCTTCGTACGACTGGAAAATGCGCGTTTCCATCGGCAGCCACACCGTCGTGCCGCTGACGTCGACGCGTCCGAATTCATCTACCTCCTCCGAGGACACGATCGCGCCGCGCAAATCCTTCTGAATCGTCTGCAGCCGCCGCAACGTGAAGTCGCGCGCGTCGATCCATGCGCGACCGCGCGCAAGTCCGCGGTTCGACGTCCTCGGCTCGAAGCTCACGACATAACAGCGGCTGCCGCCGACGGTGTCATCTCCGCCAAGCGTGTAGGTATAGGCCTCGTCCAACGTGATCGTCAGTGGCGGCGTGCTGATCCGTTCAGCCTCGATGAGCGGCAGCTCCGGCGCGGCTCCCGCGCCTCCGCCGGTAATCGACGCGCCATTCACGCGAATATCGCGTGCTTCGATATTGCTCCCCTGCGATCCACGATAGATCACCGTATCCGCCGTGATGGTGATCGGTGCCGCGAAATCGGGCACCTCGAACAGCAGTGTCATCGTGCCAGTCGCGATCGTGGTCTTGATGACTTCGTCCTGACGCCGCTGCTCGGCCTGATGCCGCGCCAGAATCTCAGCGACGGTCAACCGGCGCGCGCCTGTCACCTCAACGAGCGGCGGACGACGGGCAGCGAACTCCTGAACCGCCGCCCAGTCGATATCGCGTACGGGAAGGAGCACCCGCTCGGCGCCAGGGGTCAGTGAAGCGACGGTGAGGTCGTCGACCGTTGGTCGCACAAGCGGCGGCAGCCGCATCCAGTTCTCGCCGATGACGGCGTCTACATAGGGCCGTAATTCTTCGAGCGTCACCCCGGCTGTGCTGAATGCGGCGCCGTCAATCGCGATCTGAACGCCCGGTCGTTCCGCGCGAAGCGCGGTAATTGCGGTGCGCGCGGCGAACGCTACCTGTTGCGGAGAACCGGACTCGGGAGCCACGAGAATGGCGACGTTCGCACCTGCTGTCCTCGCCTGGTTGACTGATCCGCTGGACGGAACGATCAGCTGTACACCGTCGAGGCTGCCTGCCGGCAGGCTTGCCAGGCCACCGAAATCGGAGTCTTCGACGGCGATTACGAGACATGAAACACACGCCGCGGGTCTGTCCTGAGCCGAGACACCGACCGACAACACGGCGAGGAGCAGCAGAGGCGTCGCTGCAAGCGAGCGTATAATTTGAGGTTGGCGCCAGTGTCGGGGATTCATTAGATCGAATGAGGTGTCTCGCCGTTTGTCAGACGGAGCTGCTCATCAGGATGCTCGATGAGGCCCTGGCGCCCAGCTTCGAAGTCGAATTTCTCGTCGAGAGCAAACCGCTTGCACGGAAGCTCCACGACGCCGACCTGACCGTCCACACGGGCGACCCGAAACGCACCGATACCTACATCAAAGCCGACATCACCCCCGCCACCTGCGTCATCGTCGAAGACACCGGCAAGCGCGGCATGCGGAAAACGCTCGAAGCCATCCGCGATGCGGGCGCGACGCTCGTCTATGTCGTTGGTATCGGTCAGGGCGATGCGCACAAACATGAGGAAGAGCTCCGCGTTTACTTTCCGGAGGTCAACTATCTCGCCATCGCCGATCTCTTCGGTCAGCCGCTGCTCATCGAATTCAGCCGCTCGCTCACTCGGCTCAAAGTGCAGCAGTATCAGCGGTTCTTCAGCGACGCCGATCGCGTGCTGATTCTGCTCCACAACGATCCCGATCCCGACGCGATGGCGAGCGGCCTGGCGCTGCGCAACGTTCTTCGCCGCACGAAGCAGACCGCGGTCATCGGCGCGCTGCAGGGCGCCACGCGGCCCGAAAACCTGCGCATGCAGAACCTGCTCGACATCCAGGTGGAGATCATCCAGGCCAGCCACCTCGCCGGCTTCGACCGTATCGCCATGGTCGACGTGCAGCCCCACTATTTCGGCGAAGAGTTCCACCGCGTGGATCTGGTGATTGACCACCATCCGGAGCAGTCCGGCTACAGCGCTGTCTTCAAGGATATCCGGACGAACTACGGCTCCACGTCAACGATTCTGACCGAGCACCTGCGCGCGGTGGATGCGAACATTTCGGAGCGCACCGCCACGGCCATGCTGTACGCCATCAAGTCCGACACGCTGTTCTTCAACCGGCAGGCGAACCGCGTCGATCTGGAAGCGTTCTCGTACCTCTACCCGCTGGCCGACGCGGCGATGATCCGGAAGATGGAAGGCGCCGAAATCACGATGGAACGCCTGGAATACGTCCTGAAGGCGAAGCAGAACGGCCGTATGGTCGAGCAGGTGTTCTGCTCTTTCATCGGCGTGTCGCCGCGCGAAGACTTCATCCCCTACGTCGCCGATTTTTATCTGCAGCTGGAAGATGTGAAGTGGACGATCGTCGCCGGCATCGTCAACGACTCGCTCGTGGTGTCGGTGCGCAACCTCGGCTACGGACGCAACGCCGGCGAATTCGTGCGGAAGTACTTCGCCGACATCGGCAGCGCCGGCGGCCATCGATCGATGGCGAAAGCCGTCGTGCCGCTGCGCGGCTTCCGCGACAAGTTCGGCAACGTGCAGGCTGACGAATTCACCGACAAGGTGCTCGGGCTCGCGCTCGAGTTCCTGCACGAGCATCAGCCGACCGAGAGAAAACTCGTCAAAGCCTAGCGCGGTTACGATCCGGTCTTGAACAGCGACAGGTCGACCGACTCACCCATCGCTTTGTAGCCGGCGTCGTTCGGGTGCAGGTGATCGCCTGAATCGAACTCCGCTTTGATCCTGGTGGGCGCCGCCGGATCGCGCACTACCGCGTCGAAATCGATGACGCCGTCAAAAGCGCCGCTCGTGCGGATCCATTGATTCACCGCTTTCCTCTTTGCTTCACCTTCGGGTGTCATCAGCATGTCCCCTTCGCAAGGCGTCAACGTCGCGCCGATGATCTTCAGGCCGCGCGCATGCGCACGCTCGATCATCTGCCGATACGCCCCGATCAGATCGTCGGCGGTCGCGAAGGTTACGGGCCCCTGGTTGCGGATGTCGTTGATTCCCTCCATGACGACGACGTGCGTGACGCCAGGCAGGGTGAGCACGTCCCGATCGAAGCGCGCGAGAGCGTTGACTCCGACGTTGGCGGCCCCCTCGCTGAGCACGCGGTTGCCCGCAATACCGACGTTCAGAACCGCCACACCCGGCGGCAGGCGGCGCGCGAGGTGGTCGGGCCACCGGTTGTTGGTATCGGGAGTCGAGCGCGCGCCGTCGGTAATTGAATCGCCGAACGCGGCGATCGCGCCGGCGCGCGGTGCGGCAGCGACCTCGACACGTGAAATCAGGAACCACGACCGTGTGATGGCCGCGCCGCCGAACGCGCTGTCGCCGACATGGTTGCCGGCCGTCACGTAACTGGTTTGATTGGCGCCGTTGTGCATCGTAATCGGCGATGGGCCGCTGCCGAGATCGTCCGGCACGAAGATGTCGATCGCGAGCTCCGTCCGCGCCGGCATCTGCAGGTCCACGGGATCGCTAAGCAGCACCGCGCCGGCCGGAATCCGGAACGATGAGGCACCGTTCACGGTCAGTTTCCGCAGCGATGAGGCGACGATATCCTGGTCCTTGTCATGAACCGCCATCGATGCGCCGCCGATGTTTACAGGCGCGGTCCCGAAGGTGTTGGCGAACACCACGCGCGCCCGAGTGCCGGCGATGGAGATCCGCACGATCTGACGCAGCGTCTGGTTGTTCGGCGTCAGCGCTGGCGGGTTCACCGGCGCCGCATTGGGGGCCGCCGGTGGCAGCACGGCCGGACGCGCGACGAGCGCGGTCGTCCACGTCGCGACCCAGTGATCCGCAGGCTTCGTCTGCGCAAATCCGGACGCTGTGACGAAGATGACCAGGGCGATTGTCGTCAGCAGTCTTCGCATGCTGCCTCCTATTGAATTCCGTCCTTTGCCACGCCGGCCGCGGCGTCCGGCCAGATCGCCAGCGCCGCCTTCAAATCCACCTCGCTGCCCTGGCGATCGCCCGCCTTCCGCCTCGCGAGTCCGCGAATGTACAACGGCCACGGATCGAACGCATCGAGTTCGATCGCCCGATCGAGATCCACGAGCGCTGCCTCGTAGTGACCAAGCTGATACTGTGCGGCGCCGCGAAAAGCAATCGTCCACGCGCTCGTGGGCGTCAGCTCGATGGCGCGGCTGAAATCGCTGATGGCCTCGGGGTACTGCCGCAGCGAGAAGCGATCCAAGCCGCGCTCGCTTACAGCCCACGGATCGTTCGGATCGTCGGCGATGGCGCGATCCAAGTCCCGTACGGCGTCGGTGAAGCGACCGCGCGTGCGATACTCGGCGGCTCGTTGCCGCAGCCCGTTCGTGTTGTCGGGATTGATGCGAAGCGCTTCGTCGAAGTCCACCATGGCGGCATCCGGCTGCTGCGTCGCTTTCAATGCCATGCCCCGCTCCACGAGGACGTCATCGGCGTGCGGGCGGATGCGAATGACCTCCGTGAAGTCGACGAGCGCGAGGTCGAACCGGCCGCTCTTGAGAAACAGCACGCCACGGTCTGCCTGAGCGTCCAGCCGTTCATCGAGCGAGGCCTGGTTCGACTCGATGATGCGAGTCTGCGCACGGATCTGCGCTTCAAGAGTGTCGACCGGCTGCGCACGCGCGGCCCCGGGCGCTGCGCACAACACAACCAGCAGCGCCGCGAGCCTATTGCCGGTACACATCCGTACTGACATACCGCAGTCCTGAGTCGACCACGAGAGTCACAACAGTTGCGCCCGCACCAAGCCGCGCTGCAACACGCAACGCGGCCACGACATTCGCGCCCGTGGAGGTCCCCGCAAAGATACCCTCTTCAGCCGCCAGGCGCCGCGCCATCGCCTTTGCATCCTCCGTCGTTACCGTCTCGATTCGGTTCACCATACGCGGATCCCACAGCGAATGAATCCAATACCGATCCCCTCGATTTTGTGTGAGCCGGTCGGCCCGCCCGACAGAACTGCGGATTCGCTCGGTTCCACGGCCGTAATCTCGATGCGCGGATTGTGGGTCCACAATGGCTGCGTTACGCCGTGGATTGAATGTGCCGTGCTTACCGCATGGACAAACGCATTGATGCGACCCCCCGTCTGCTCCCAGATTTCGTTGCCGAGCGGAATGTAGCCGGCGATGGCGTCGTGATTATTCAGCTGATCGCACCACCAATGGCCCGGGCGCCGGCTGATCTCGGCAGCGGTTCGGATCATTTCTTTGACCAGCGCCTCATTGATCCGTTTCTGGTCGCTCTTCACGTCCGTGATGTGCGCGCCGAACGCCTTCATCGTCACGCGCTTCTCGTCGCTGAACGCGTCGGAGTACACGATTTCAAGAGGATGCTGCTTTGCGGCGCACGCGAGGGCAAGAGAAATGCCTGTCGTGCCAGCCGTGTACTCGACGACAGTGGCGCCTGGCGGCAAGCGTCCGTTTGACTCTGCTGCTTCGATGACGGCCTTCGCCATCCGGTCCTTCATCGAGCCTGTCGGGTTGGCGGATTCGAGCTTTGCCAGCACACGTGCCGAGCCGTGCGGAACAATGCGACGGAACTCGATGATCGGCGTATTGCCAATCGCGTCGAGCACACCGCAAATCGGGCTGGCCTCAGCGCGCACGATCCAACGCCTGCGTCACATCATCAACGATATCGGCCGTTGCCTCGCATCCCACGCTGAAGCGGATGAACCCATCGCTGATCGCATCGCCAGCCCAGCGCGCGCGTCGCTCGGCCATCGAGTGCACGCCGCCAAAGCTTGTCGCTTCGCGGACAATCGACAACGACTTCAGGAACGTTTCAGCGCGCGGGCGAGTGCCGAGATCGAAACTGACGATGGTGCCGAAGGCACGCATCTGGCGGCGCGCGACATCATGACCCGGATGCGACGGAAGCCCCGGATAATGCACAGCGGCCACGTCAGACCGTTTGGCCAACGCTTCCGCAAGCCGCATCGCAGAGTCGCATTGCCGGCCAAGCCGTACTGGTAGCGTCGGCAGCGACCGGTGCGCCAGCCAAACCTCCATCGGTCCGGGAATCGCGCCGTGCTGGGTGCGCCACGTTCGCAGCGCATTTATCTTTTCCGCATCGCGTGTCGCGACGTGGCCGAGAATCAAATCGCTGTGGCCGGTGATTGCCTTCGCATCCGACGCGATGACGAAGTCCGCACCAAGCTCCAGCGGCTGCTGCAGGTACGGTGTGGCGGTCGTGTTGTCGACGGCGACGAGGACTCCTCGTGTCCGGGCGGCTTTGACTATGGCGGCAACGTCGCAGACGTCGAGCTGGGGGTTGGTGGGCGTCTCCACCCACACCAGCTTTGCGCCATCGAGCGCTGCTTCCTGAGCGTTGCCGCGTGTCGGCACGAGACGCACCTGCACGCCAATCGGTTCGAGCCAGGCGGCCGCCATCCGTCTGATGGTGTAGTAGCAATCCGCTGCAAGCACCACCGCATCACCGGGCCGCAACACGGTACCGAACACCGCATCGACTGCCGCCATGCCAGACGCGAACGTGACAGCTTCGCCGCCTTCAAGTATTCGAAGCGCCTCTTCCCACGCCGTCCAGGTTGGATTGTGAAAGCGCCCGTACGTCAGCTCGTTGTCCGCCGGTTCGCCGGGAGAGGTGTAGGTCGAAGAAAATTGCGGGCCGCCGAGAAAGGGACCCGGCTCGGTGCGCTTCCGGAATCCCGCGTGCACGATCTGAGTATCCCGATCCATCTGGCGCATCATACGGCGAGCCGGACCGCGACAATTTGGAAGGAGCCAACGAGGCCCCGATCAAAAGCGGCGACGGCGCGTTGCCAGCTCCTCTTCTCTGCCGTGGACACGATGCCTTGAGGCCACCGACTGCAAACGCTCATCAGGCGCTTGAAATCGTGAATCGCCCGTCCCGTCACATCCCGTTTGTAGATGATGCGGCAGCCTTGCCGTTCGAGCTCCCGACCCCATTCGTCGAGCGGTGTCAGGTGAGCGGCCCAGGAACTCTCCAGGCCGGCAACCAGCGCTTCTTCTTCGCCTGCCGCGGCCTCGCGCATCAGAAAGGCGTCCCCCGCAGCGACGTGTCCGCCCCGCCGTAGCGCCGGAATCCAGCGTGCGAGGAAATCGCCGGGAGAATCGAAATGAATCCATGCGCCCTGGCCCCACAGGACATCAACGTCACCCACCATGATGTCGCCGGCAAGTGCATCCTGATGGCGAATCGTGACGAGATGATCCAGCCCTACGAGCGCCGTCAACTGGCGCGCATCGTTGCATCGGGCCGCGTCGCGTTCGATACCAATCACATGACATCCAAACTCAGCGGCCAGGACGCGCGCCGAACCACCCAGACCACACCCCACATCGAGAACGACGCTCGACGGCGTCACGCCAGCAGCGTGTGCGAGCTCCCGAACCGATTCGACACCGCCGCTGTGGTTCTGATCGGTCAGCTCCGTTTCCAGATCGATGGCGAGTTGCAATTCCGTAACGGTCGAGAGGGCCTGTCCATCGCGCTCGAGACGCTGAAGAATCGTTGCTGCACGCAAAGGATGCGCGGCGTAGATCGAATCGAGGTCCATCCGGCGTTAATACAGTAGTATCGCGGCGCCTGGATTGCAGCCATGAACATGATTCACACATCATCAACCGAGGACGATCACCGGACGGGTACGAGCTCGTCCAAGCCCGCCAAGCGCCACGAAACAAGCCGGCGTCGGCGCCGCTTCATTGGACTGGGAAGCGCGACGACGGCGATCGCGGTCGCTGCGCAGACCCTCGGTCATGTTCAGGCGATCTCACATTTCTGCATTGACGCCCTGCACTGGTCCTTCTTCCGCAATGCGGACATGGTCCTGCGCATCGGTGTGCCGGTGGCTGTTGCGTGCGGCATCGGTCTCGCCCTGTATGGCTTCGTCTTCCATGCGAGGGAGCGGCGCACGGAACACACCCTGGTCCTCGCCGCGGTCGCACTTGTCGTCACCAGCAGTGGTGCCTATGCAAGCCTGAAGCTGCTCCCCAAACCGGTAACTGTCAACGACTACATCAGCACGGAGGCCACCGAGCGCGCGAAGCGGCTGCTGGCCTTTCAAGTGACGGCGGACGATCCCATCGGCCACTCGACCGGTGGCATCCGAGTAACCGCGGATCCGACGCAGCCGCAGCAGGTGTGGACAACGGCGCAGGTGCTCAAAGGCATTCTCACCAGTCCCGCTGCGCTCGAAGCAGACGAGGTGGAGCGCATTCGGAATGCGTTCGGGTACATGAGCGACCAGTTCGTGCCCGATCAGGGCTGGGGTTATTTCGATGGGTGGCAGACGGGTGTCACCGAAATCGCTGGATGGGTCGCACTTGCCCAGATTGCCGCGCTCGATCACACGAAGCCCGCGATCTGGCCCGAGGATCAGCTGACCGCTGTTCGCGCCACCACGGATCGCACGCTGCAACTGCTTGCCGCCAGGCAGAACTCCGCCGAAGGCGGTTGGGGACCGAACATCGGCGATGCATCCGCCGATTTCCAGCGCACGTACTCGACGACGATTGCGACCTGGGCGTTAATCGAGGCACGCAGGTCGGCGTCACTGCGCACCGTCGTCGGCACGCGTTATGACGAGAACATTCGCAAAGGGATCGGATGGCTGCTTGCGAACTACACACCGACGCTCGGCTGGGTGCCGAACCCTATGCGGAAGGTGCAGACCGAACGATTCATCGGCCTGCACGCGCAGGTGCTCTACGTGCTGAGCCGTGCGGAACACGATTTCAGTCCGTACATTCACGCGCATCCGAATGCGCTCACGGCGAAACAGGACTTCCTGAGCCACACCCAGCCGGATCGCGCCATCGGCGACAACAACCGAATGCACGACGGTGATCGCTATCTGCAGCACGCGAGCGCGGTCCCCGCCGCTACGCATGCTGTTGCGTGCGGCTGTCAATTCACCGTCGAAGCATCCACCTTCCTCTGGTATCCATGGTCGCTCGCGGCGGCACGAGCGCTCGCCTCCGACCAGACGCTCACGCCTGACGATCGCGAGCGGGCGCGGCAAATCGCGGCCACGCTGGCGCAGCGGACAGCGGAAGCAAGCTCGTGGCTCGACCACGAGTACCACTACGCGACATCAGAATTTCTCGTGGGAACCGCGGCCAGCTAGTAGGTGCTTTCGTTCGTTACGCGGGTGATGTGATCGCCGCTCGCGCCGACGACGGGATCGATGAACTGATGGTAGGCATCCTCATATCCCCGTTCCATCAGCTCGACATCTGTATGACGCCGGTCGGAGGCTTCATCATACGCGCCGCTGACATCGAACGGACCGACGGGATTGTGCACCGGTCGAATGACGTAAGAGGAATCGAACCGCAGCAGCGCGTGGTCCATCGCGTCGCGCAGCGCCGCGGCCTCGGCGGCGGAGATGAACTCGCCGAGACGACTGCGCAGGTCGAGACGCGGAGCGCGCAGACGGTGCGGCGCCGACGCCGGTGATACCGCGGTAACGACAATCAGCTGAGACACGGCCGCGGCAGCCAACTCCTCGAACAGACGATTCACCGAGGCCGGACGCTCGCAGAGCCGATGCGACTCGCCGCGCCAGAAACCGTCGGCGGCAAATGTCACCAGCCGCGGCTCGCAGACGACGGGCGGCGTAAGCGCGGCGCTCATCACGTCCAGCGCGTGATCGCGACCGAGCCCGGCAAGATCCAGCGCCTCGGCGCGGCGTTCGCGACCCGGTCGCGGCGCGATGAAATCGCGGCGATACGGCTCGCGCAGCAGCGCCGCAATGATGTCGCTGCGCGCATCCAGATCGGTCGCCACGATCATCAACTCGCGAAAACCAGGCTGGCCGAGGTTCTCCGCCAGTACTTCCGCATACCGTCGCCCGGCATCGCGGGGCGGATGCGCGTCGCGCGCAGCGCCACGAATCAGCTGCCAGACAGTGTGCGAAAAAGCGTCGATGGCGGGATTCGCATCGAATGGCGCGCCCAGCAGCTTCGACCACAGGCTGCCTCTTACGCGCCGCGCTCGCCGCTGCCATCTGAACGGGGCGAAACGATAGAAGCGCCGCGACGCCTGCGATCGCCAGACGCCGTCGGCTTCCCACAATCGTGAAGCGCCGTCGATCGCGGCCAACACGGCGGCGGCCGCGCCGATACCCTGTCCGGCGGCGACATCGACCTTCACGCCGGCTTCCTGTAGTGCGCGCAACACGCCGGCGTGATACGCCCCATGTGCGCCGGTGCCGCAGAACACGAGCGCGGTGCGGCGCGAAGGGGAATACTGCATCAGGATGGGCGAGCAGCCATCAGCTGTCGGCGTCGTGAATGGTGACGAGTTTGATCAGCTCGAAATTCTTGTTGCCGCCGGGCGTGACGACCTTCACCTCGTCGCCCTCTTCCTTGTTCAGGATGGCGCGGCCGATGGGCGATGCGGTGGAAATCATTCCCTTTTCCGCATCCGCATCTTCCGGCATCACCAGCTGGTAGACGATGACCGTGCCTTCCTTGTCGCGCAGGTGCACCGTCGACCCGAACGCCGCCTTGTCGTGCGGGATGCGATCGATATTCATCAACTGAATTTCGCTGACGCGCTTCTTCAGCATGGAGATGCGGGCGTCGACGATGCTCTGGCGCTCTTTCGCCGCCTTGTACTCCGCGTTCTCGCGCAGGTCGCCATGTTCGCGGGCCCGTTGGATTTCCTTCGGCAGGTCGACTTTCAGCTCGCGCTCGAGCGCGGCGATTTCATCGTTGAATCGCTTGAGGATGCGGTCCTTCACGTTGAAATCGACTTTATCATTAGTGATTAGTGATTTGCGATTTGTGATTTCAATAATCATGAATCATTAATCACAGATCACGAATGAGACGGATCGCGACTCGCAAGGATCGAATCGTCGTCGAGTACAGAGCACTCGCGCGCCAGCCTGATCCTGCCGGCGCCCGCCTGCTGCTCGACGGCGCGCATCTGATTCGCGAGGCGCACGACACTTCTCTGCGCTTTGAATCGATCGTCGTTGCCGCGTCGCGTCTCGAATCGGACAACGAGGAGCGCGCTCTCGCCGAGTTGCTCGAGCAGCAAGGCGCGGATGTCGCGCGCGCCAGCGATCAGGTGTTTGCGGTGATCAGCCCCGTCCGCACGCCGACCGGCATCGTCGCGATCGCGCATCGTCATCCGACCACCGCCGATGCCATCCTCGAGCAGGCACGTCTCTTCGCGCTGGTGGTCGTCGACGTACAAGATCCCGGCAACGTCGGATCGCTGATGCGTGTCGCCGAAGCGGGTGGCGTCACGGGAATGATCGTGGCGGGCGAATCGGCGAATCCGTTTTCGTGGAAGGCGGTGCGTGGCAGCATGGGAAGCGTGCTGCGGCTGCCGGTTGCCCGCGCGGCCTCCATCGACGCGGTGATGCGGGATATTCGAAGGACCCATACCAAGGCGATTGCCGCGGTTCCGCGGGGCGGCTGGGATCCGGACGCTTCGGACTGGGCCGGTCGCGTCGCGCTGCTGCTTGGCGGCGAGGGACCGGGCCTCAGCGCGGACGTCGTTGCATGGGCCGACGAACGCGTCACCATTCCGATGGAGCCCGCCGTCGAGTCGTTGAACGTGGCGGCGTCCGCCGCCATCATCATCTACGCGGCGAGGCGCGCACGCCGATGAGCAACGGATTGTTCGACGACGATGAAGGCCGACCTGACAGTCGGCCTCTCCACGATCGTAGCGGCCGGTCTTCAGACCGGCCCGAAGGCACACCTCTCGCTGAACGCATGCGTCCGCGCACGCTCGACGAGGTCGTTGGACAGGACGAGATACTCGCGCCTGGAAAACCGCTGCGCGAAGCCATCGAGCGCGACCTGCTTCAGTCGATCATCCTCTGGGGTCCGCCCGGCACCGGCAAGACGACGCTGGCGAGAATCATTGCAGACATGACGAAGGCGGAGTTCGTGCCGTTCAGCGCCGTCCTCGCCGGCATCAAGGAAATCAAAGACGTCATGGCCGCCGCGCAGCTGCGCCGCCGAAGCGGCGGCCGCCGCACCATCGTCTTCGTTGACGAGATTCACAGATTCAATAAGGCACAGCAGGACGCCTTCCTGCCACGCGTCGAGTCGGGCGACATCGTGCTGATTGGCGCCACCACCGAGAATCCGTCGTTCGAGGTCATCGCAGCGCTGCTCTCGCGGTCGAAAGTGTTCGTGCTGGAGCCGCTCGATGCGGACGCCATCGAGACGATCCTGCGTCGCGCGGTTGCTGATCGTGAACGCGGTCTCGGCAGCATGGATCTCGCAGTAACAGAGGAAGCGCTTGCCGCGATTGCGCGCTTCGCCAACGGCGACGCACGCGCCGCGCTGAACCTGCTCGAGTTCGCGGCCACGTCGGCGCCCACCAATCCCGAAACGATGGTCCGCCAGCTCGCCCTGCCGCAGCTCGAACAATCGATTCAGCGCCGTGCGTTGCTCTACGACAAAACGGGCGAAGAGCATTACAACCTCATCTCCGCGCTGCACAAATCGATGCGCAACAGCGATCCGGATGCCGCGGTCTACTGGATCGCGCGGATGCTCGAGGCCGGCGAGGATCCGCTCTACATCGCCCGGCGGATGATTCGCTTCGCGTCAGAGGACATCGGCAATGCCGATCCGCAGGCGCTGGTCGTCGCAGTTGCAGCCAAGGACGCGGCGCATTTCATCGGCATGCCCGAAGGGAACAACGCGCTGGCGCAGGCGGCGATCTATCTGGCCACCGCGCCGAAGAGCAATGCGGTGTACACGGCCTACAACGCCGCTGCCGCCGATGCGCATCGCGAGGCCGCCGAGCCCGTGCCGCTGCATCTGCGCAACGCGCCGACGAAGTTGATGAAGGATCTGAAGTACGGGAAGGACTACCAGTACGCCCACGACGATGCGGAAGGAGTGGCAGCGATGGATTGCCTGCCGCCGTCGCTCGCCGGGCGGAAGTACTACGCGCCGACCGATCGTGGATTCGAGAAGGAAATCAAAAGGCGTCTCGACGGGTGGGAGAAGATCAAGGAAGGTCGGAAGAAGGACGGCTAGCGCCCAACTTCCAACCTGCAACTTCCAACTTCAGTTGGTGGCGCTCGCGACCTTCGACTCGGCGATGGTCAGCCCCGGCACCTTGCGGAACATCTCGCCGCGCACCGGCAGGATGAACGAGAAGCGATAGTCGCCCTGCATCCGGCCGATGGGAATGCCCACCAGATCGCCGTCCTGATCCAGCACGCCGCCGCCGGACACTCCCGGGTGGCCGTCAGTCAGACATGTCACTAGACCGTTCGTGGTGCGCTGGCCAACGTAGCCGGTGCTGAGGATGATTCCCTTCGAATAGTCGTTGCCGAGACGGAAGATGGGATCGGCGAAGTCGTAACTGAAGGTCGGGTTCACGCGCAGCGCCGGGAGATCGACCGGCTGCGAGACGCGGATGATCGCCCAGTCTCCAGAGTGCACTTCCACATCGGCGTCGCCTGCATCCACGAGACGCGCATTCATGTCGCGCCCATGCACGCGGACCTTGATCGACGTAATCTTGCGCCCCTCGCGCCCGTCCTCGTCATCCAATGCGACGACCGCGTGCTTCACCGTCACGAAGTAGCCGTTGCCAAGGTATCCCGCCGTTCCGTAGCTCGATTTGCCGGCGACATCGTAGGCATTGAGCTCGACGAAGCTCTCCTTGCGGTCGCGGAGCAGCCGCACCGGCAGAAGCCCCATTTCGCTCTGCAGCTGTCGCTTGATCTCTTCGACCAGCGCCGGCTGCGTACCTCCTGCATTGACAATCTCCGGCTGGCGCTGCCCGTTGGTCCCGGAGGGCGTTGCCGCCGTTTCACCCTGGCGGATTTGCAGAATCGCGCGCGCCATGTCGTCACGCAGCGCGCTGACGCGCGCGTCGTTGTTGGCGAGCTGTTGGGCGAGCGAGCGCTGCGCCGTCCAGCTCCCGAAGCTGAAGGCGAGAGCGGCAAATGAGAATGTAAGACCGGCGTATGTAATTAAGCGGCGGACGGACACTGGGCGCTCCGAATCCGCTACCGTTGACGAGGACCAGATGGCGGAGCCGCGGCGCCGCGTCCTTTTTCCAAGTTCGGCAGCTAAATCACCCCGCAGCCAGCTGCGGGACTTACAGCTTTGCGCGACGCAGCGACACGCTGCGCCACACCGTTTCGCTTGGTTGACCTGAACGCCACGGGCGTTCGTTCGTACAAGTAACGGTTGAAATAAAGCTTTCGGTTGTCTGTAGTTACGAGCGTTCCTACTCTAACGTTCCTGACCCGTCCTGTCAACGAGTTCCGGCATTGTCGTACCGGAAATTAATGACCAGATGGGCCATGTTCGACGTCCCGTTCCCCCACATGCCACGGCTGAAGAAATTATCGACCGGTGACGGATTAATAACGACGAGGTCGAATCGGCCCGCCGTCCGCTGCATCTCGGAATCAAGCGTGAATTTCAGCTGCGTTTGACTGATGACCTGCGTCGGCACCGCTTTGCCGTTGAAGTGGACGACGGATCGCCGAACGAAATTGACACCCTTCAACATCACCGTCGCCGGCGTCAGCCCCTGCGCGATGATGAACGGCTCGATGGTGTGAATGGCCGGCTGCGGGGAACGCGGCGGATCGGGCAGCGCGGAACCTGTTTCCTGAGGCTGACCTTGACGCGCTTTCATCAGGGCCATGACCCACGGCAGCGCCTCCACGATCGGTCCCGCCGATGCGCCATCCCCCGGCGGATTGAACGTCGTCTTGTAGTCGGCATGATAACGGCGATCGACCACTTTGCCGTCGAAGACCACCGTGTCCGTCTTCAGCAAATTGCCGATGTCCTGCAGCGGATCCGCATTGACGATCAGAATGTCGGCGGTCTTGCCGGGTTCAATCGTCCCGAGTGAGTCCTCCTTCTGCACCAGTTGCGCGGCGTACTTCGTCGAGCCGACAATGATCTGCATCGACGTCATGCCGACTTCACGCATGACGCGCATCTCCTGAAAGAGCTGCAGGCCCGGCACGTAGCGGTCGTTCAGGTTGCCGGACACGATGAGATGCCCTCCCGCGTCGACGAACATCTTGTGGAAGCGCTTGACGTTCTCCCAGCCTTTCAATCGACGCGCCCGCACATCGCCCGTATCCACATCGTCATAGGCGGCGAGCGACGACTCCATCGCTTCTTTCGGGTAGTACTTCTGCAGGTTCGGATCCTTGTACCACTCGTGCGCTTCCGCCCTGAACTGCGCCCACTCCTTTGGATAGCCGCGATAGTTGATGATGAAGGTCGGCACCAGCGACGCGTGATGCGCGACGAGCGTCTTGATCAAATCCGCCGCCTTCGCATCGTCCATGTCGGCGTACTTATCGAGCTCGTTGCGATCGTCGCGTCCCTGGCGGAACTGCGATGGATTCCTGGCAATGGCCAGCGGAATGCCGGCCGAATGCGGTAGCTGCGCCGCGCCGATCTCCGCGGCCTGCGCGGGAAAGATACCGGGGCCGTAGGCACGCACGAAGGCGGGCTTGCCCATCTTGTGCGCTTCCTCCACGCCGGCCTTGTACCAGTCGAACGGCATCGCGCCGTCGTAGAAGATCACGTAGTCAGCGCCGGCATTGAGCACCGTTCGCACGATGTCGCGTGTGTCGTCGGCGGATTTCGGCACGCGGATGGTGTGCAGCGGACCTTCGTAGCCAGTCGCGCCGTTCAGCGTCGAGCCGATGCGCAGGATACCGGTGTACGCGCGGGGCGCGAGGTCTTTGCCGTGCAGGACCGCGTCGCGATGCGGCACCGCCACTTCCGCCTCGGTGCCGACGTCGATGCTCGACGTGATGCCGTGATTGAGCAGCGCCTCACCGAAGTACCAGCTATACGCCGTCTGCGATTCCCAGAGGCCCGGCAGCACGAACTTCCCTGCCGCATTGATGACGCGCGCGTTCGCCGGAATCGCGATCTGCCCCTTCTTCCCGATTCCGATGATCTTGTTGCCCTGCACCAGGATGACCGTGTCGGCGACCGGCGCGCCGCCGTTGCCGTCGATCAGCGTGCCGCCCTCGATGGCGAGGGCCGCTGGTTGCGGCGGCTGCGCGGAGACGAGCGACACGGCGACACAAACCAACGCAGCTGCGAGCATTCTCTTCACGTTCGACCTCCGAGCTTGTGCGAGCTTACACGAGGCGGGTCGAAACAATCTGGTGGGTCCAAAAGGACCCGCCGTCCAGGCACCGACGCCGGACGCAATTTTGCGTCGATCGTGTGCGATGGGGCGACCACCGCGATTGCATAGGTTTTCGTATCGGGCAGCAAATCCAGCGTACGGCTGCCCTTGAGCGATTTGCCGTTCTTGCGTACTGCTTTATGCCCGATCACCTGCACTTAGTGGTCTCTGGAGTCTCTCGCGAATCGGATCTGAAACGGTTCGCGAAGTTGGCGAAACAGAGATCCGGTGCGGCTCGCGCGCTCGTGGGCGCGGGCCCGATGTGGCAGCCTGGCTACTGGGACACGTTGTTACGCAATCCTTTGGGACCCGCCCAGATCGATCAGATCCTCTGGAAATTTCGTTCCACCTCTCGCCGCGTGATGCGCAGCATGACCGGCCGGCCGTGCGGACAGATCGTCGAGTACGCGGTGCGGCGGAGTTCGTCGAGGATGTGCGCCATCTTCTCGTGCGTCAGCGGGTAATTCGCTTTCACCGCGGCATGGCACGCCGTCGTCGCCGCAATGCGCTTGATGGCGGCATCGACGCCCGCGCCGCGGTCCAGGCCTTCGAGATCCTCGGCGAGCGCGCGCAGCGCCGCCGCGCAGTCTTCGCGGCTGATGACGGCGGGACAGGCAGTCACGCGCAGTGAATCGCCGCCGAAATCCTCGACCTCGAAGCCGAGCCGCTCCAGATCGTGTGCGTGCGACGTGAGCGCCTGCCGCTGACCGGCGGACATATCGACCAGCATCGGCACGAGCATCCGCTGACTTTCGAGCGCGCCCGTGGTCAACCGTTCCGTGATCCGCTCGAACAGCACGCGCTCGTGCGCGACGTGCTGATCGATGATGGCGATTCCTTCGTCATCGATGGCGATGATGAATGTGTCTCTGAACTGGCCGAGCGGCGTTAAAGGGCGAATCGCGACAGACTCGTACGACGGTGCGATCGGTGCGACGTGCGACAGTGCGTCCGAGGGTGCGACGTGCGACAGTGCCCCTCCAGCCCCTCCCGCCCATCTGCTCGGGAACGTGGACGGATACGCGTGCGGCAGTGGCATCGTCGACGGCAGCGGCTGAAATCCCACCGGAGCTTCGAGCTGCAGCTCCGGCGCAGGGCCACGGCCCAATGCATCGCCGAGCGTCCGGCGAATCAGTTCGTGGATGTACGACTGATCGCGGAAGCGGACTTCCGCCTTCGTCGGATGCACGTTGACGTCGACCCCGTCATGCGGCATGTCGATGAACAGATGCACCTCGGGACTGCGCTCCTTGATCGACGCGACGCTGTACGCGTCGATGATGGCGTGCGCGATGGTGCGGTCCTTGACGACACGACGGTTTACGAACACATTCTGCGGACCGCGCGTCGGCCCTTGCTCCGCCAACGCGGCAACGAAGCCGACGATCTTCACGTCGCCTGTCTCCCGGCGTATGTCGATCAGATCCGTCCGTTCACCATAAAGCTGGTAGAGACGATCGCGCAGGCTGCCGACTGGCGGGCACTGCAGCACCTTGCGACCCGAGCTGGTCAGCGTGAAGCCGATCTCCGGATAACACAGCGCGAGCTGTGTGACGATGCGCGAGACCTGCGCGGACTCTGCGGCATCAGACTTCAGGAACTTGCGGCGCGCGGGAAGGTTGTAGAACACGTCGCCGACGTCAATCGACGTTCCTTCGGGCATTCCGACTTCGCTGACGGACGCTACCGCGCCGCCGTTGACGCGCACCTCGGTCCCGGATTGCGTGCCGCGCGCCCTGGTCTTCAGCGCAAAGTGCGACACCGACGCGATGCTGGGGAGCGCCTCGCCGCGAAAACCAAGGGTCGCGATGCGCTCGAGATCGTCGGCATGCCGGATCTTGCTCGTCGCGTGCCGCTCGATGGCGAGCCGCGCGTCCTCCGGTGTCATGCCTTCTCCATCGTCCTCGACGCGAATCAGCTTCTTGCCGCCGAGCTCGACGGAAATCGCAATCCGACGGGCGCCCGCGTCGATGGAGTTTTCGACGAGCTCCTTGATGACGGAGGCCGGACGCTCGACGACTTCGCCTGCGGCAATCTGGTTCGCAAGGTCGGGCGGAAGCTGGTAGATCTTCCCCACGTCAAATCCAGCGCTTCCAGCGGAAGGCGGCGAGCATGACCACGGTGATGGCGGCCATGATGCCAACGACCCACCAGAACTGAAGCCCTTCAGCACCGGCGAAGTGCGGCAGCGGAACGTTCATCCCCCATAATCCCGTGAGTACGGTCATCGGCAGAACAATCGTCGAGACGACCGTCAGCACCTTCATCACGCGATTGAGACGGTTGGAGATCGCGGACAAATACCCTTCCAGAATTCCAGTGACGCGATCCTGGAACATCGTTGCTTCGTCCGAGTAGCGCACCAGGTGGTCGTAGACATCGCGGAAGCGGTAGGCCATCTCGTTCGAGATCTGCGGGAACTCGCGGCGGGCAAGCCGGCCCACCACGTCGCGCTGTGGAATGACGACGCGGCGCAACGCCGACAGATCGCGCTTGATCGACAGAATCGGCCGCATCAGGTTGTCACCGGCGCCGAGGATCGCTTCGTCCTCGAGCTGGTCCATCTGCTCTTCGATCTCCTCGAGCTCCGGCGCGTAGTTGTCGATCATCGAATCGACGATGCGGTGCAGCAGCGCGACGGGACCCTCTTCGAGAATGTGGGCGTGCTGGTAGCAGAGTTCCTTGATCTTGTTGATGCTTCGCGAGCCGCCGTCATGCACGGTGACGAGGTAATTCTCGCCGAGGAAAAAATCGACGTCGCGCGTGGCGAACCGGTGTTCCCCGGGCTTGAAGTCGATGCCGTGGAGGATCACATACAGATACCGATCGTACGGCTCGATCTTCGGGTGATGGATCTCGCTGAGCGCGTCCTCAATCGAGAGCGGATGGAAATGAAACGTGCCGCCGAGGATCGCCTGCCCCTCTTCGTGTGTCGGCTGCACGATGTCCACCCAGAACGTCACGCCCGAGGCCGGATCGAGCCACTTCGGGTCGACCCGGTCGGTCTTCTGTGTCTCGCCGTTGCGGTAGACGTAGACAGAGATCATGGTCTGGCGGATCGGCCTGGTTCCCGCTGGCGGCCGGACCCGCCCTACTTTGCCAAAGCGGCCTGCGCGGCAGCGAGCCGCGCTACCGGCACGCGGAACGGCGAGCAGCTCACGTAATCGAGCCCGACGTTGTGGAAGAACCTGATCGAATCTGGATCGCCGCCATGCTCACCGCAGATGCCGATTTTCAGATCCTTCCGCGTCGTCCGTCCGCGCTTCACACCGATGTCCACGAGCTGGCCGACACCCATGACGTCGATCGTGGCAAACGGATTCTTCTTCACGATCTCCAGCTCCGCGTACTGCGGCAGGAACGAGCCGGAGTCGTCGCGCGACATGCCCAGCGCGGTCTGCGTCAGGTCGTTGGTGCCGAAGCTGAAAAACTCCGCTGACTGCGCAATCTCGTCGGCCATCAGCGCTCCGCGCGGAATCTCGATCATCGTGCCGACGGTGTAGTTCAGCTTCACCTTCTGTTCCGCCTGCACCTCGCGCGCCGCCTGATGCACGAGGTCGAGCTGCAGGTCCAGCTCCTTCTTGAAGCCGACGAGCGGAATCATGATCTCCGGATGGGCCTTGAGGCCCTCCTTCTGCACGATTGCAGCGGCCTCGAACACCGCCCGCGCCTGCATGGCGGAGATCTCCGGATAACCGATGCCAAGGCGGCAGCCGCGGAAGCCGAGCATCGGGTTGAACTCGTGCAGCTGCTCGACGCGTGAATGAATCCGGCTGACGGGTACGCCCAGCTTTTTGGCGAGGTCCTCCTGCTGCCGTTCGGTATGCGGCAGGAACTCGTGCAGCGGGGGATCGAGGAAACGGATGGTCGCCGGATATCCCTTGAGCGCGCGGAAGATGCCGACGAAGTCCTCGCGTTGATAGGGCAGCAGCTTGGCAAGCGCAGCCTTCCGCTCCTCGAGCGTTTCCGCAAGAATCATCTCGCGCATGGCGTCGATGCGATCGCCCTCGAAGAACATGTGCTCGGTGCGCGTCAGGCCGATGCCCTGCGCGCCAAACGCAATCGCATTCGCGGTCTGCTCGGGCGTGTCGGCATTGGTGCGCACGCCAAGCCGTGTCGCCTGGTCGCACCACTTCATCAGCTGCTGGAAGTTCTTGAACTTTTCGGTCTTCTTCGCTGCCTGGTCGTTGTCGATGAGTCCTGCAACAATCTCCGACGGCGCCGTCTTCACGCGCCCGGCGTAGACCTTGCCCGTCGTGCCGTCGATGGACATCCAGTCGCCTTCGCTGAACGTGCGGCCGTCGACGCTCACCTTGCGGGTGCCGTAGTCCACCTCAATCGCAGCCGCGCCGCAGACGCACACTTTGCCCATCTGGCGCGCAACGAGCGCGGCGTGAGACGACACGCCGCCGCGCGCCGTCAGAATCCCTTCCGCGGCAATCATCCCGCGCAGGTCTTCCGGTGACGTCTCGAGCCGGACCAGCAGCACGGGCTGCCCCTTTTCGGCCGCCGCCACAGCGCGCTCGGCGTTGAGGTAGATCTGTCCGGACGCCGCTCCCGGGCCCGCCGGCAACCCGCTGGCGATGGCCTTCGCGCTCGCGACTTCTTTCGCGTCGAATACCGGCGCGAGCAGCTGCTCGAGCTGGTCTGCCGGGTTGCGCATCACGGCCGTCTTCCAGTCGATCAGCTTCTCCTTGAACATGTCCATCGAAAACTTCAGCGCCGCCATCGCCGTCCGCTTGCCGTTGCGCGTCTGCAGCATGTAGACAACGCCGTCTTCGATGGTGAATTCGAAGTCCTGCACGTCCTTGAAGTGCTTCTCGAGCGTCTGGCGAATACGTTCCAGCTCCTGAAACGCCTTCGGCAGATGCTTCTTCAGTTGGGCGACAGGCTCCGGCGTGCGCACGCCGGCGACCACATCCTCCCCCTGCGCGTTGATCAGGAACTCGCCGTAGAACTCTTTGTTGCCGTTCGCCGGGTTGCGCGTGAACGCGACACCCGAACCGGAATTGTCGCCGGTATTGCCATATACCATCGCCTGCACGTTGACGGCGGTGCCCCACTCGGTGGGGATGTTGTATTTCCGTCGGTAGACGATCGCGCGGTCGTTCATCCACGATCCGAACACCGCGCCGACGGCGCCCATCAGCTGATCCCAGGGGGATGACGGGAAATCACGCCCGACACGTTCCTTGACGAGAGCCTTGAACCGTTTGACCAGCTCCCGGAGATCATCGACGGTGAGCTTCGTGTCTTCGATGTCCTGGCGATAACGATCGTGTTTGAGCCTTTCGATCACCACCTCGAACGGCTCGTGGTCTTCACCGGCGCTCTTCTGCACGCCCAATACGACGTCCCCGTACATCTGAATGAACCGGCGGTAGCAATCCCAGGCGAATCGCGGGTTGTTGGTCTTGCGCGCGAGTGCTTCGACCGTCTGATCGTTGAGCCCGAGATTGAGAATCGTGTCCATCATGCCGGGCATCGAATCGCGCGCGCCGGAACGAACGGATACGAGCAGCGGGTTGTTCAGATCGCCGAATTTCTTTCGGGTCTGCTTCTCGATTGAGGCCAGGCCCGTTTCCATCTGCGAACGGAGCGCCTGCGGGTAGCTCCTCTTGTGCTCGTAGTAATACGTGCAGACTTCGGTCGTGATCGTAAAGCCGGGAGGCACCGGCAGGCCGATGCGGCACATCTCCGCCAGGTTTGCGCCCTTGCCGCCGAGCAGCGGCTTCATGCCACCGTTGCCGTCCGTCTTCTGGCCGAACAGGTACACGTACTTCCCTGCCCCACTCGCCCCACCCGCTTTTCCGCCCCCACTCGCCCTGGCTGCCCCACTCGCCCGCGTCGCCTTGCGCGCCAACTTCTTCGCCATCAATTAAGACTCCGTCACGATTTCCGAAATATCAGCAATCTCAAGAATCAGGTCACGCAGCCGCGCCATCAGCGCCAGCCGCGCGGTCCGAAGCTTCTCATCCTCGGCCATCACCAGCACATCGTCGAAGAACTGGGCGACAGGCGCGCGCAGCAGCTCGATCGTCTGGAACGCCTGCCGGTAATCGGCATGCGCTGCGGCCGCACGAATCTTCGGTTCCGTTTCCTTCATCGCCTGGAGCAGGGTCGCTTCCGCGGCCTCCTTTAAGAGCTGCGCGTCCATCGCCGGCGCGATGGCCACACCTTTAGTGATGTTCTTGACCCGTTTGAACAACTCCGCCACACCGCGCAGCGCTTCCGAGCGGTTCATCTGCACCAGCGCCTCGAGCTTCTTGCGCGCTTCGATCATGTCGAAACGCTGCAGCGACTGCGGCACGACAGCACGGATGTTGCGCACGTCGAAGCCGCGCTGCTCGAACAGATAGATGACGCGCTCGCGCATGAACGTACGCAGCGCCTGCTGCACATCGTCTGCGGGCGCCCACGACGCCAGCGCCTGTGTCATGAGGTCCCACAGATCGATTCGGGTACTGATGCCCGTCAATTCCGCAAGGTCGGCGAGGATCTTGACCGCTCCCTGCGCCTGACGACGCAAGCCGAGCGGATCGCGGGAGCCGGTCGGCCGCTCGCCGCCGGCGAACATGCCTGCGACCGAATCGATCTTGTCCGCGAGCGATACCGCAGCCCACGTCACAGCCGCGGCGCCGAGCTGCTGGCGCGAGGGAGGCGCATCCGCTTCAACGCCAACCGGCAGGTACTGGTAGTAAATCGCCTTCCATACGGTTTCGGGCTGGCCTTCCTCGCGGGCGTAGATACCGCCCATCGTGCCCTGGAGATCGGTGAACTCGCGCACCATGTCGGTTGCCAGGTCCGCTTTCGCGAGGCGTCCCGCGCGAGCGGCGTCGGCCGCTGCCTCGGGTTTGTGGAACGCCTCGCGAGCGATCCACTCCGCAAGCGCCGCGACCCGGTCCGCCTTCTCGCGGTAGCTGCCCAGCTTCTTGTGAAACAGGATCGTCGAGAGCCGATCGATGCGCGACTCCAGCATCGCCTTCCGGTCCTCGTCCCAGAAGAACCGCGCATCCCGCAGGCGGGCGGTGAGCACGCGCTCCGAATTTCGCGCGATGATTTCCGGCTTCTCCGGCTGCATGTTGGTGACGGCGAGGAACGCCGGCTTCAGCCTGCCTTCCTCGTCAACGACCGGAAAGTAGTGCTGATGATGGATCATCGTGGTTGTCAACACTTCTTCCGGCAGTTGCAGAAACTCGACCGGAAAATGTCCGGCGATCACGGCCGGATACTCGACGAGATCCGGCACCTCCTGCAGCAGCGACGATTGTGCGGCGACGAGACCGCTGACACGCCCGCCGAGCCGGCGCGCGTGCGTCTCCAGCTCGCGCCGGATTTTCGATTCGCGTTCGCTGCGATCGAGGATGACGAAGTTCTCGAGCAGCCTTGCCTGATAATCGTCGAACGTCTTCACTTTGATCGCACGACCGGCGCGTCCGCTCGTCGTCAGGAAGCGATGCCCGTAGGTGTTGGGCCCTGATCGAATGTCCTGTACCAGCGGGCCCTGCGCATTCTCGGTACGGCGGATGACGAACGGGACGACACGTCCGCCGTACAGAAGAATGAGCCAGCGAATGGGACGCGCGAAGACGAGATCGCCCTTGCCGTCTTCGAGGTAGGCATCCCAGCGCATCTGCTTCGGAAACGTGAGGTCGCGCAGCAGACCGCCCATGACATCGGCAAGCACGTCAACGGTCGCCTTGCCACGCTGCCGGACGCGATACGCGAGGTATGTGCCTTTCGGCGTTTCGCTGCGTTCGAGGGCGCTCACCTCCACGCCGTACTTCTTGGCGAAGCCCGTCGCCGCAGCTGTCGGCTCACCGGCCGCCTTGAATGCGGCGGATACCGGCGGCCCTGTGACCAGCTCCTCGTGATCGTTCTGCCGCTCCGAAAGCTTGGCCACGCGCGCGGTCAGCCGGCGGGGTGTGCTGTAGCTCTCGGCCGGCGCATCGGTGTCGAGGCGTGCCTGCTTGAGCCGTGCATCGAGGCGCGCGGCCAGATCGCGTGTGAGCGCCGGCAGCCAGCCTGCCGGAATCTCCTCGCATCCGATTTCGATCAGCAGCTCGCGATCCACGCTACGCCTCGCTCACCATGGCCGGCGTGGTCATGTCCACGTAGGTCCGCGCAATCTTCACCGCGAGCTGCCGCACTTTCAGGATGTAGGCGGTTCGCTCGGTCACGCCGATGCTTCCGCTCGAGTCGAGAATGTTGAACAAGTGCGAGCACTTGAGACAGAACTCGAGCGCCGGCCAGATCAAGCCGGAGTCGAGCATCCGCTCGCCGAGCGCATAGTTGCGATCGAACAGATCACGATGCGCGGATGCGAACTCCTCCGGCGACATGTTGACCTGTCCGAACGCGTACTTCGATTCCTCGATCTCTTCCTGCAGACGCACCTCGCCGTACTTCACCCCGCCGCCCCATTCGAGATCGAAGATGTTGTCGACACGCTGCAGGAACATGGCGATGCGTTCGAGCCCGTAGGTGATTTCGCACGAGATGGGCGCCAGGTCCATGCCACCGACCTGCTGGAAGTAGGTGAACTGCGTGATCTCGAGGCCGTCGAGCAGCACCTGCCAACCGATGCCCCACGCGCCAAGCGTCGGCGACTCCCAGTTGTCTTCTTCGAATCTGATGTCGTGCTGCCGCGGGTTGATGCCGCACGTTTCGAGACTCTCGAGATACAGCTGCTGCACTTCGTCCGGCGACGGCTTGAGGATGACCTGATACTGGTGATGCTTGAAGACGCGGTTCGGATTCTGCCCGAAGCGGCCGTCATCCGGCCTGCGCGACGGCTGCACGTAGGCCACACTCCACGGTTTCGGCCCGAGCACGCGGAGCAGCGTTTCGGGGTGCGAGGTCCCGGCCCCCACCTCGAGATCGAGCGGCTGCTGCAGCAGACAGCCGTGCGAGGCCCAGAAGACGGAGAGTTTGAGAATGAGGTCCTGAAGCGTCACTCGTGAGGGTTACTGGTCGTCACTAATTATGTCGGCGCAATTCGCGCAGCACGCGATCCGACTTCAAATTCTTTTCAAGGTGCATCGTGATGAGGCCGCGGTGCACCTGTTCGAGCTCCTTCAGCACGTTGCGGGGCGCCGGCACCCCGCCCACCTGCTGCGGCGTCACGCTGCGCGAGGCGGTGAGAAACGCCATCGCCCCGGCCGACAGCGCCCCACGCGCTTCGGGATACACGCCCTGCAGTCGAAGCAGCCAGTATTCGAAGTAGCGGGCCAGCGGTTCCACCGGCGCGCCGGCGTTCAGTGCATCCAGCATCGACGCGCCGAGGCGATACAGGCGGTCGTCCGCGTCCGCTTCCTGCGCCCACTCGTCCAGCAGTTCGGCAAAGTAGCCGAGATATTCAAGGCCGTGCAAGGGCGGACCTTTAGGTCCGCCCGCGCCCCCGCCCATGCCCACGAGCGCCATCGGCGACCTGACCGCCTCTGCGTAATTCAACCCGACCAGCTCGCGCCGCTCTTTCTCGAAGTACGCGAGCCGCACTTCCGTCATCGGCTCGAGCGCCGCCGCGAACGGTGACCGCGGCCGCCGCGCCCCTTTCGCCACGCCGCGTTTCTTGCCGCGGTCGCGCGTCAGGAAGACAACAATCCGATCGGCTTCACCCAGCTTATACGTCCGGAGGATCAACGCGTCGGCTGTGTACAGCGGCAACGACCTATTTTACTGTTGTTCACCCTTCCATGTTCCCCGTGCTTCATTCGTGTTCTTGTCCAACTACGTGATCTATCCTCCAGCCAGATACCTCAAGAACACCGTCGCAAAGCCGAGGAACGCGGCGAAGCCGAGCACGTCGGTCATCGTCGTGACGACCACGGACGACGCCAGCGCAGGGTCGAGATTGGCCGCGCGCAGGCCGAGCGGCACAAGCGTTCCCGCCGCCGCCGCGACAAAAAGGTTGATGATCATCGCCAACCCGAGCAGCAGCCCCAGCACGGCGTCGCCTCTCACCGCCCACGTGACCACGGCCGCGACGATGCCGAGCAGGATGCCGTTGCTAATGCCGATGCTCACTTCCTTGAGCAGCGCCTTGCGCGAGTTGCTCCACGTCAGCTCGCCGAGCGCCAGGCCGCGCACCATCACGGTGAGCGTTTGCGTGGCGGCCGTCGCGCCCATCCCCACAACTATCGGCATGAACACCGCGAGCGCGGTCACTTTGCTGATCGTTCCCTCGAACAGCGCGACCACGGCCGCAGCGGCAAACAGCGTCGCCAGCTGAATCGCCAGCGTCGGCAACCGCTTGCGGAAGGTTTCCCCCGGAGACGCAAACACGCGCTCGTCGCTGGCAACGCCTGCCAGACGGTAGATGTCCTCGGTCGCCTCGTCTTTGATAACGTCGATGACGTCATCGACGGTGATGACGCCTACGAGCTTGTTCTCCTCGTCAACAACCGGAATGGCGAGGAGGTTGTACGACGCCACCTGCCGCGCCACTTCCTCCTGGTCCATGTCCACGCGGGCGCTGATTAGATCCGCGGTCATGATCCGCTTCAGAGGCGTCTCGGGCGAGACGAGCAGCAGGCGCCGCAACGATACGACGCCGACCAGATGCCGCCGCTCGTCGACAACGTAGAGATAAAACACCATCTCGACGTCGCGATTACTTTGCAGCTCGGTGATCGATTCGCCCACCGTCATGTCCTCGTTGAGCGCGAAGACATGCGGGTTCATGATGCGGCCGGCGGTTTGTTCGTCGTACTCGAGCAGGTTCTCGACGACGCCCGATTCCTTCGGCCGCATCAAGTCGAGCACTGCAGCCGAGAGCTCCTCGGGCAGGTAGTCGATCAGCGCGGCCGCATCGTCTGACGGAATCTCCTGCGCCAGCCGGGCAATCTCTTCGGCGGAGCGCGTCGCGAGCAGCGCAGCGCCCGCCTCGGGTCCGAGTTCCGAGATCGCCTCCATCGCCAGCCGTCCGTTGCGCTCGGCCAGCAGGCTGAAGGCGGTGTCCCGCTCCTTGTCCTGCAGCTCGCTGAAGATCTGCGCGAGGTCGGCTGGATGCTGCTTCTGCAGCAGATTCAGCAGATTCGCCGTCGCACCAATACGAAGCAGCCGCCTGACCGAGTCGAGAACGACGTCGATTCGTCGCTGCGCGGCCATCGACCGCTACAGGAGGGTGCCGCGCAGAATGGTCGCGGCAACCGTGAAATAGATGACGAGACCGGTGACGTCGACGAGGGTGGCGACGAAAGGCGCAGATGAGGTGGCGGGATCGGCGCCGAGGCGTTTCATCACGAACGGCAGCATCGAGCCTGCAATGGTGCCCCACATCACAACACCGACCAATGCGAACAGGACCGTCAGTGCAATCAGGAACCAGTTCGCGCCGTATGTGCCAAACAGCTGTTGCCACAGCGTCACGCGAACGAAACCGACACTGCCCAGAATGCACCCCAGCGCCAGACCCGACAGAATTTCCCGTCGCATGATCCGCCACCAATCGTGCAGCGTCACTTCCCCGACCGCGAGCGCACGGATGATCAGCGAAGCCGCCTGCGACCCGCTGTTACCTCCGGACGAGATGATCAGCGGAACGAACAGTGCGAGTACCACCGCGCGAGAGATCTCGCGTTCGAAATACCCCATAGCGGTAGCGGTCAGCATCTCGCCAAGGAAAAGCACCACGAGCCAGCGCGCCCGTTTCTTGACCAGAGTGAGCATGGGAGTCCGAACGTAGGGTTCGTCCAACGCTTCGAGGCCGCCGAGCTTCTGGAACTCCTCGGTCGTCGTGTCCCGAATCACCTCGATGATGTCGTCCACGGTTACGGTCCCAACCAGCTTGTTCTCGTCATCAACGACCGGGACCGCGAGCAGGTGATACGACGAGACTTTCTTCGCAACCTCCTCTTCCGGGGTGTCTACCCCCACGCTGATCACATCCGTCGTCATGATCTGCTTCAGCGTCGCCTGCGGCGGCACGAGCAGCAAACGACGAAGCGACACGACGCCGACCAGGTGGCGCCGCTCGTCGATGACGTAAAGGTAGAAGGACATCTCGACGCCGCCGAGCTGCTGAATTGAGCTGACCGCATCGGCAACAGTCGTGTCCTCCGGCAGCGCGAACACCCGCGGGTTCATGATTCGACCGGCGGTGCCCTCCGGGTTTTCCAGGACCTCCGCGATCTCGGTGTTCGGCTGCTGGCGTTGCATCAGCTCGCGGACTTCATCCGCCAGCTGATTGGGGAACCGGTCGATCAGCGCAGCGGCATCATCGGGAGCGAGCTCCTGAAGGAGGCGGCCGACATCCACGACGGGACGTGAGGCAAGCAGGGAGGCGCCCATGTCGACGCCGAGCTCGGCGATGACCTGCGCGGCGAGGCGCGGGTCGGTCCCGACAAGCGCATCGACGGCGGCACGACGCTCGTGATCGTTGAGCGCTCTGAGGATCTCCGCGACGTCGACCGGATGCCGCTTCTGTAAGAGATTCAGTAGGTTAGCGGTCGCACCAACACGCAGCAGTCGTCGGACTGAGGCAAGAACCAGATCGGGTTTGCGCTGCGCCGCCATGATGAATTTCCGTCAGGACCCAAACGACTCAATCTAGCACGCGAGCGTGCAAAACTCGCGCGAAAAGTGCATGATCTGCCGCATGGGACACAGAATTTGCGTCGTGGCATCGCTGGCCGCAGCGCTTCTCGCGACCGCACCCGTCTTCGCGCATCACTCCTTCCAGGCGGAGTTCGACATTGGCAAGCCGATGACGATCAAGGGCACCGTCTCGAAGGTCGAATGGGTGAACCCGCACGTCTACGTGCACGTGGACGTGAAGGACGAAAAAGGTGGCGTCACCCGCTGGGCGTTCGAAACCCTCGGGCCCGGCCGCATGCGCGCCGAGGGGATGAGCAAGCAGACCTTCGGCATCGGCAAGGTCGTCACGCTGAAAGGCTATGCCGCGCGCGATGGATCGAAGAATCTCGGCTTCCTTCGCCAAGTCACGTTCGACGATGGCCATACGGTTGAAGTGTGGCTCGGTGACCCGGACGACTTGAATCCGTAGGTGTGAGATGAAAGCAGCCACTGCTCTCTTGATGGCGGCGCTTGCGACCACGCTGCACGCTCAACAGGCGGCAAAGCCGCCCGAGGCGCCGAAACCGACACCGCGGACCGCTGACGGGCATCCGGATCTGTCTGGCGTCTGGATCGCGGGGAATCGCGGCATCCGGCCGCTGACCGATACCTCATCGATCAAGGTCGTTCTACCGCTCGAAGGCGTCAATCAGGACAAGGACAACGTCTTTGCCGCGCTGGATCGCATCTCGGTCACGGAGCGCGCGAAGGATGCGAACAAGCCGCCGTACAAGCCGGAGCTGGCGGCGAAGGTGAAGGATCTGGAGGTGCGTCAGAGTCAGGAGGACCCGGCGTTCTACTGCAAGCCGGCCGGCGTACCGCGCATGGGACCGCCTGCGCAGATCGTCCAGCTGCCCGATAAGCTCGTGTTCCTCTACGCCACTAACCTGTTCCGGCTCGTTCCGATCAATGCATCGCATCGCACTGACATCGACACCTCGTACATGGGTGATTCGGTGGCAAAGTGGGACGGCGACACCCTCGTCGTAGATGTCAACAACCTGAACGACGACACCTGGCTCGGGCCAGACGGGTACTTCCACACCGAAGCGATGCACGTCGTCGAGCGATTCACGCGTAGCGGCGACACGCTGAAGTACGAAGTGACGGTCGAGGATCCGAACGTGTTTACGCGCCCGTGGAACATGAATGCCCGGACGCTGCGGCTTGGGTCCCGGGCGCTAGAGGAAGGACCTCCGTGTGTAGAGAAAGACGCGGAGCACCTGGTTACACTCGATCATCACTGAGCTACAAAAGTTCAGAAAATCTCATCGAGCACACGCTCGTCATCTCTCCACTCAGACTTGACCTTCACGTGTAAATCGAGAAACACGCGGGACTCGAGGTAGCGCTCGAGCTCCGCGCGCGCGGCGGTGCCGATCTGCTTGATCATCCCCCCGGCACGGCCGATGACGATCGGCTTCTGAGATTCACGGTCCACGAGAATCGTGCAATAGATGTCTGTCCTGTTCGCCTCCGCCTGTTCGATACGGTCGACCACGACGGCGGTCGAGAACGGCAGCTCGTCATGCGTGAGCTGCAGCACCTGCTCGCGAACGATCTCGCCAACGAAGAAGCGCTCCGGCTGATCGGTTACATAGTCGGGCGGATACAGCGGCTCTCCTTCGGGTAGATATTGCAGGAACAGTTTCTCGAGCGTGTCGATGTTGGTGCCGTCGGTTGCCGATATGGGCACGATTTCAACGAACGCGTGCGCATGCTGGTAATGGTCCATGATCGGCAGCAGCTTCGGCTTGGCGACAAGATCGACCTTGTTCAACCCGAGGATCGCCGGCGTCTTCACGTCCTTGAGGAGGTTCAGCAGATACCTGTCGCCCGGCCCCGGCCTCACCGATACGTCAACGACCAGACAGAGAACGTCGACGTCGCGGATCGCCTCCAGCGCGACGTCGACCATGCGCACGTTCATGCGGTGCGTCGGCTTGTGGACGCCAGGCGTATCGACGAACACGACCTGTCCCGCCGGGCGGTCAGGGTCAGAACCGCCATAATTTTTCACTCCGACGATGCGGGTCCGTGTCGTCTGCGGCTTGTCTGAGACGATGGCCAGCTTGTGGCCGACGATTCGATTGAGAAGTGTGGACTTGCCGGCATTGGGCCGGCCGAGGAAGGAAACGAAACCGGCTTTCATTCCTCGTCTGCCTGAAGGCGGACCCTACCGCGAACGTCGTCCTCTTCCGGGCGGCGACGGAGCCGAACCTTCGCGATGCGGCGTCGTTCGACCTCGAGCACCTCGACATCGAGGCCGTCGACGTCGAAGCGCTCGCCGACGTACGGCATGCGTCCGAGATGTGACAGCAGGTATCCGCCGACCGTCTCGAAGCCTTCGCGCTCGACCTCGATGCCCAGGCGATCCCTCACCTCGTCCACACTCACCTTGCCGCTGAGGACAAAGGTGCCGTCGCCTTCGTCGACGACCGTCTCACTTTCGACGTCGTATTCGTCGCGGATCTCGCCGACGATTTCCTCAAGGAGATCTTCAACGGTGACAAGGCCCGCGGTGCCGCCGTATTCGTCGACGACGATCGCCATCTGCGCCTGGCGGCGCTGCATCTCCTTCAGCAACTCGGAGACGCGCTTGCTCTCGGGCACGAAGTAGGCCGACCGCATCAGCGTCGTGATTGGCGGCTCCGCTGTCGGCGGCAGTGCGACGAGGTCCTTTACGAACACAATGCCGACGATGTTGTCGAGATTTTCGCGATAGACGGGCATGCGCGAGTACTGCTGCTCGCGGAACAGCTCGCGCAGGTCTTGCAGCGTCGCGTCGGCGTGCACCGCGACGATGTCCGGGCGAGGAGTCATCACCTCGCGCACGACGGTCTCGGTGAAATCGACAATCGACTGCAGCAGCTCGCGTCCTTCCTCCTGCGAGATGACGCCTTCTTCCTCCGCCCGTGGGCTGGATCCTTTCGGCCCCGGCGTGTCGGGCACGGCCGCAGCGGTCTCCGTCGTTGCCTCTTCGTCGGCAGCGTCGCGGTCGCGGCGCACATCGATGATGTCGATAAGGGCGATCGTGGCTGGACGCAGCAGCCCCGCGAGGGGTGTGAAGACGGGCAGGACCACGTCGAGGACCGATTCGGGATCGCGACGTGAGATAACGGCGGGAACGAGGTGCTCGCACACGAGCACGAAGGCGACGAGCGAGACCACAAGAACGCCGACGGCACGTGCGTCGGCAATGCCCGTAACGCGCGCGAGCAGCACGCCGGCGGCGACGGTGCAGCCGCCGAGCAGGAGCCTGACGGGGATGAACAGCTGCAGGGGATCGTCGAGATAGCGGCCGAGGAGGTCGCTGCGTCCGCCGCGCTCCGCCATTAGGCGCAGCGAGAGGCGCATCAGCGCGCTGAACGCCGTCTGGACGGTGCCGAGAAAAATTGCGGCACACCCCAGCAGAAACAGGGCGAGTGGGGTCATGTGTCAAAGGGGTCGGGGCGTAATTAGCGGTTGGAAAATATTACAGCGCCCCGTA
>Ga0310811_10000555_pt1 | contig 47789 bp, 34 predicted proteins | sample YCmetagenome_FD_207642 | JGI IMG/M metagenome (GOLD analysis project Ga0310811, IMG submission 207642) | Soil microbial communities from experimental microcosm in Duke University, North Carolina, United States - YC | ecosystem: Engineered > Artificial ecosystem > Soil microcosm > Unclassified ...
TCATCTTGTGCAGTGGGGCTTGAGCTTTTATCCGGCCTATGTGACCTACTGGTTATGGGCGGCTCTGGTTGTGGTGCCGATAGCCCTGGCTTCGTACTGGTTGGTTGAGCAACCTGCTCAACGTCTGGGTTCACGCTGGTTACGCAGGGCGCGTCCGGTCAGTTGATTTGCATGGTTTATAGAAGCATGTCTATTGTTGCTCATGCATAAGATTTTTGTGTTGTAACGCATGTCGCATGGTATTATATAGTATATGTAGATTATAATGCAGTAGACTATGGTAGTCATACTAGCATGAAAGGCCAGTGCGAAAGGAGCAATTATGTCCCAGCAGATGGTAGCACGGCGTGAGGCCGTGATTGTAGCGGCGTTGCGTACACCTGTCGGACGACGTGGTGGACAGTTGAAAGCATGGCATCCAGCGGATTTGCTGGCATTTGTGTTAAAAGCACTGGTGGAGCAAACGCAGATTGATCCTGAGCGTATCGATGATGTGATTATTGGTTGTGTCAGTCAAATAGGGGAGCAGAGCCTGAATATCGCCCGTAACGCGGTACTGGGGGCTGGTTTGCCGGAATCAGTTCCGGGGACAACAGTTGATCGTCAATGTGGTTCTGGTCAGCAGGCGATCCATTTTGCTGCGCAGGGGATTATCAGTGGCGCGTATGATATCGCGATTGCCGGTGGCGTAGAGTCGATGACGCGTGTTCCACTTGGCTCATCTTCACAGGGGGCATCAGCATTTGGTTCCTTGATGGAGGAACGCTATCAGCAGCAACTTGTGCATCAGGGGGTGAGCGCGGATCTGATCGCCCGGCGCTGGAACCTGAGTCGGGAAATGTTGGATGCTTATAGTCTTGAGAGTCATCGGCGTGCGGCACGTGCAACTACGGAGCAGTATTTTGCCTCACAGATTGTGCCCGTTCCGACACAGGGAGAGGACGGTTCAAGTAGTCTGTTTACGCAGGATGAAGGGATTCGTAACGATACCAGTATGGAGAAACTGGCGCAATTGAAACCCGCGTTTCTGCCTGATGGATTGATTACCGCTGGTAACTCGTCGCAGATCAGTGATGGCGCGGCGACTGTCCTGTTGATGGAACGTGGTGTGGCAGAACAGCTTGGATATCGGCCTCGTGCGCGTTGCCTGGCTTTCGCGCTGGCTGGTGCCGATCCCGTTTTTATGTTGACCGCACCGATTCCCGCCACAAAGAAGATATTAGCGAAATCGGGCCTGAGTCTGGAACAGATTGATCTGATTGAGATTAATGAAGCTTTTGCCAGTGTTGTGTTGGCGTGGCAGCAAGAGCTGGGAACCACCAGCGAAAAAGTCAATGTCAATGGTGGTGCGATTGCTGTTGGTCATCCGCTTGGAGCCTCTGGCGCTCGTCTTACCACTGTTCTATTGAATGAATTGGAGCGTCGTCAGGGGCGTTATGGCTTACAGACGATTTGTGAGGGTGGTGGCATGGCGAATGCGATGCTTATTGAGCGTTTGGATTAACGATTTCCTTCAATTCTATAGGAGGTCAGCGTTCTTCATTGAGCGCTGACTTTTTGATAAGTTCAATTCTGGCATGTACGTTTGATTGTAACTGAAACAACATCAAGATATATTATTTGCATAGCATGAATATTTTGAACCAGGAGATATATTTAAACGTATAGAATAACAAAGAGAAAAAGATCCTTAAATACCTTATCATGATGAAATGACTGCATAGATAAACGATATAATACTATAAATGTATTACACTTTTTATCAAAAGTGAGGTAACAGAATGACTGTGCGTGTACTTGTGGCAGAAGATGACTCTATTCAACGAATGGAATTAACCACACTATTGACCGAGCAGGGGTATCTGGTGATAGGGGAAGCGACTGATGGGCAGAGCGTCATTGAGCTTGCTCATACGCTGCGACCAGATCTTGTGCTTATGGATATTCATCTTCCAGATAAGGATGGTATCAGTGTCACTGCCACTCTCAGTCAAGAGCAGATTGCTCCCGTCATTTTGCTCAGTGCTTTTAGCGACATGGAGTTTGTGGAAAAGGCAAAAGCCGCTGGCGTTTTTCATTACTGTATCAAGCCGTTACGTGAGAACGAAATAAAGCCAGTTATTGAAATGGCACTGGCAAGGTATCAAGCCAGGCAGGTTCAGGAAGAGCAGTGGAAGATATTAAGTGAGCAACTGGAAGCAAGGAAGCGTGCGGAGCGTGAAAAGGGAAGAGAGATAGAGAAACGCCAGATAGAAGAAAGCAGAAAGCGCAGGTTTGAGGAAAGACAACGTTGGATTGATGGGGAATGGAACATCGGAGATGAAGAAGAGTAAAGTGAGAGTTCTGGTATTGCCTGACAGGTATGGTCTTTCTTGTCTTTCGTTTGAGGGTATGTTACTGTACTTATGTGATGCCTGTATGAAATATTTTATCATGTTTTTGATGTGTTGGTTTGAATGGGAGTGATGGGAAATGATAGAAGGTAGTGAACATCATTATACATTGGAAGAGTTTTGGAGATTAGTAGAGACTTTTCCTGAGCATAAGTATGAATATGTTAATGGATATGTTCGTATGATGACAGGGGGTACTCCTGCTCATTCGCAAATTGCTGTAAATATTAGTACAGTGTTAAATATGGGTCTTGATGAGTCAGAGTGTAACGTTTATGGTTCTGATGCTATGGTTCAGTTGAATAATGATCGGATTTATTATCCTGATGTGAGTGTTTCTTGTGACCCTAGAGATTGGACGGAAAAAAAGGCTTTACAATCTCCTGGTGTAGTTGTGGAAGTTCTGTCGCCTTCGACTGAGCGAATAGATAAAAATGAGAAACTTGCTGCGTATCAAAGTTATCCGACTATTCAAGACATTTTGTTGGTAGACTCTCGTTGTCATTATGTGGAACATTATCATCGTATTGCGGAACGGGAATGGAACGTCAAGTATTATAAGAATGATGAAGATGTGGTTTATCTTGAGTGTATTGATGTATCTCTTTCTGTTGGTCGGATTTATAGGAAAGTGTATTTGGAGTTGGAAGATTAGGAAGAGAGAAAGCACCTGGTTTGTGTCTCCAGGTGCTTTTCTTGTTTTATGATGCTGTGTAAATGTGGTTATTTTGCTGAGGTGGCGTTCCTCGATCTTTTTATTTTGACACTGTAATTGACACCTTAAGTACTGTATTTCATTGGTTTTTGTTGAACTTACATTTTTGGAAATTGAGAATATTTGTGTTTGAGCGTGAAATCGCAAGGGTTTTTGAAACTATGTGTACTTTGTACATCGGATTGTAACAGTTGTACCCTTGACAGCGGGAACGTCCCTTGGGTATACTCCATATCAAAGCAAACGACAATTTCACAACCAATAGATAATTTGAACACTGAGAACTGAATATCGCAGTAGTATAAAAACTACTCTCATCCAGAGAGGTGGAGGGAAACGGCCCTATGAAGCCCGGCAACCCGTTTGCAAAGTCGCGAACAGGGTGCCAATTCCGGCGGTATATGTATATATCGCAAGATGAGGGGATTAGCAGCGTAGCGCCCCTATCGAGAAGGGGCTTTTTTGTTACCTGAAATCTTCACATTACAAGGTCCTGGATGAATAATTGTACTCTACAAGTGAACAAGGAATGCGTTGAAGAGGAAGAGTAAGTGTTACGAGCGGCTACAGAGAGTTGACGAAGATGAGAAGTCAGCGCCGTATCAGCATTGAAAATGGCCTCTGAGTGCGGGTTGAAATCCTGATTGATGGTGAGTAAACTGTGCCGTAGGCTTCGTTACAGCCAAAGTGTTAGCTGATGTGTTTTCGATCACAATGTCTATCGATGGAACAGGTATTATCGTAATGAGCTAACACTTATAAAGGTTGACATCGTGAGGTGTTAACAAACCAGGGTGGTACCGCGAAGACGTTTACCCCTCGCCCCTGTAGGGTGAGGGTTTTTTTGTTCCCATTTTCCAGGAAGGAGTATGCGACGATGGTAGCACAGTTAGAATGTATTGATAAGCTTAGGCATGTTTGCAGGATGCAACAGCATATGGTTTCGACGTTTACTTTTGATCACTTGGCGTTACAGCGAGGAGGGCAGCTGCGCCCGGTCATGCTTGCATACGAAACCTGGGGAACGTTAAACGCTGAAGCAGATAATGTTATTCTGGTTACGCACGCATTGACTGGCAATTCGCATGCTCATGACGTTGAAAATCCTGATGATCCGAAAGCTGCATGGTGGAATCCACTGATTGGCCCCGGTCGCTATTTTGATACCGAGCGCTACTTCATTGTCTGTGCCAACGTGATTGGCGGATGCTCTGGCAGTACTGGTCCCACTTCGGTTGATCCACGAACCGGACATCCATATGGTATGCGCTTTCCAGTGATTACGATCCGTGATATGGTGCATGCGCAGCGTCGTTTGTTAGAGCACCTGGGCGTGCGCCATCTGGCGATGGTGGCTGGCGGTTCTATTGGTGGTCAACAGGCATTAGAATGGGCTGTTACCTATCCTGAATTTATCGATAAAGTCATTGTCGTTGCTGCCAGCGCGGCGTTGACGGCACAGGCTATCGCTTTTAATGAAGTGGGGCGGCAAACTATTATGGCAGACCCGGCCTGGCAATGTGGGGATTATACTCCTGGTCAGGGGCCGCTCACTGGTCTGGCGATTGCTCGTATGCTGGCAATGATTACCTATCAGAGTGAAGAGACAATGGAGCAGCGGTTTGCTCGTAAAGCGACCCAGCGTGAATACGTCTCATCACCGACATTTTTCCCCGATCTGGGTGGTCGCTTTGATGTCGAAAATTATTTGTACTATCAAGGCAATTCTCTAACACGGCGCTTTGATGCCAATAGCTATTTGTATTTGAGCCGTGCGATGGACCTTTATGATGTCAGTGAAGGATATCCTTCGATAGAAGATGCGTTGCGTCGTATTCGCAGCAAGATGCTTTTCGTTGGTATCCGCTCTGACTTTTTATTCCCTCCAGCTCATGTACGCTGGCTAGCTGAGAAAGTAAGTGCTCAAGGAGGCGATGCTCAGTATGTGGAGCTGGATTCTCCTCATGGGCATGATGCATTCTTGAAGGATTGGTCTCTGATGATCGATGCACTTCAGCTTATATAAAGCAATTTGCAGTTGTTACCGATAACGAATGAGTCTGTAAAAGGAGTTGTATTCTTATGGCTTTAAATAATGATAAACGCTATGGTTTTGAAACATTATCCCTGCACGCGGGACAAGAGACTGCGGATAGCGCGACTGGTGCGCGTGCAGTTCCCATTTATCAGACATCCTCTTTTGTATTCGATAGTCCTGAGCATGCTGCCGATCTCTTTGCGTTAAAGCAGTTTGGCAACATTTACTCACGTATTATGAATCCGACTCAGGATGCCTTTGAGCGTCGTATCGCGGCTCTGGAAGGCGGCGTTGGAGCATTAGCGACAGCTTCCGGTCAGGCGGCTGAATCGCTGGCAATTCTGAATATCGCCGGAGCTGGAGACGAGATTGTTTCTTCGTCCAGTCTCTATGGTGGAACATATAATCTGTTCCATTATACGTTTGAGAAACTGGGTATCAAGGTTCACTTTGTTGATGGACGTGATCCTGAGAGCTTCCGTGCAGCTATTAATGAGCGCACCAAAGCAGTATATGCTGAAACAGTTGGCAACCCCCGTCTGGATACGTTGGATATTCGTGCTGTTGCTGATATCGCGCATGAGCATGGTTTACCATTGATCATTGATAATACTGTGCCAACACCGTATCTGGTGCAGCCCCTCAAGCATGGTGCTGATATTGTTGTGCATTCCGCAACGAAGTTCATTGGCGGTCATGGCACCTCAATTGGTGGTGTGATTGTTGATGGTGGAACCTTTGATTGGGCTGCGAGCGGACGCTTTCCTAATTTGACAGAGCCAGATCCATCATATCATGGTGTGCGTTATGTCGAAGCAGTGGGGCCATTAGCCTACATTATCAAGGCTCGTGTGCAACTCTTGCGAGACCTGGGACCCGCAACCTCGGCTTTCAATTCATGGTTGTTCTTGCAGGGGCTGGAGACATTACCTCTGCGTGTTGAGCGTCATAGCCAGAATGCCTTGCGCGTTGCTCAGTTCTTAGAGGCACATCCTGCGGTAAGCTGGGTGAGCTATCCTGGTCTGGAGAGCCATCCTCAGCATGAACTGGCATTGAAGTATTTCTCACATGGCTTTGGTGCTATTGTAGGCTTTGGTATTAAAGGCGGTCTGGAAGCTGGTAAGCAATTTATCCGCCATATTGAACTCTTCTCGCATCTGGCAAATATTGGTGATGCCAAGTCACTGGTCATTCATCCTGCCAGCACCACTCATTCACAGTTAACACCTCAGGAGCAGGAGGATACAGGCGTCACAGCTGACTTCATCCGCCTCTCGATTGGTCTTGAGACAGTTGAAGATCTGACTGAAGATCTGGATCAGGCGTTGAACGCTGCTTTGTCTGATGTCGGTGTAGATGTGAACGCGTAGTATGTGATGTAAAGCTAGCTTGCTGATAGCGTAGAGCCTTATCAGCAAGTTAGCTAGCATGATCTTTCATACAGGTGAGTGGTTTTATGATGGAAAAAGCTGTTGGTGTCCTGAAATTTGGTGGTACGTCTGTTGGTAGCGGTGAACGCATTCGTCAGGTTGCGTCAATTATTGCTACTACTTTTAATGATCGCAATGCGCATTTTCCGGTAGTTATTGTCTCGGCGATGTCAGGGATTACGGATCAGTTACTCCGCATCGCACGGAATGCTTGCGCTGGTGATCTTGCGGCATGTGAGCAGGAACTGGCTGTGTTGCGGCAGCGACATCGAACGGCAGCGCAAGAAGTCACACAGGATGGAGTGCGACAGCAACAACTGATTGTTGATATTGAGCAGGCTGTTGAAGATCTGACGGTTGATGTGAAGACACTCTGGTCTGCGGCGGTAAATGGTGAGGCTGTGCATCTGCGCACGGCTGCGGTTGCGTCCTGGGGTGAGCGCCTATCGGTGCTACTGGTAGCGGCGGCAGTATGTGAACTTGGGGTAGAGGCGGCTCCCGTATGTAAAGAAGTGATTATTACCAGTCATCCAGATCATGATCCCACGCAGCCATTTGGTGTTGTCGTTGGCGCTGAACCGCTGGTTGCTGAGACGCGTGAGAATGCGCAGGCAGTTATTTACCCACTGGTGGAACAGGAGGTTGTGCCAATCGCAGCCGGATTTATGGGGCGTACGATTACAGGTTTTGTAACAACACTTGGTCGTAATGGCTCTGATTATTCTGCTACCGTGATTGGCGCGGCCCTTGATTGTGCGGAGGTTTCTATTTATACCGACGTCGATGGTGTATTATCCGCCGATCCGCGTCTGGTGCCCAACGCACGATTGTTATCACGTTTATCCTATGCTGAGGCTGCTCGTCTTTCCTGGTTTGGAGCCAAAGTGCTTCACCCTCGTACTCTGATCCCGATCGCGCCTCGCAATATTCCGGTACGTGTACGGAACACCTTTCGACCTCACATTCGCGGCACGATTATTGGTCCAGAGGGACGTACATCCAGCGGGGCTGGTGCCATTTCTATTCGTCATCAGTTGGCCTTAATTACGGTGGAAAGTACGGATCTTTTCGGAGCGCCGCAGACCGCGGGGCAGGTATTCGCGCTGGCGGCCCATGCGGGTGCGGCTCCCGTCGCGATTTGTTCTTCTTCTGGTCATCATCTTTCTTTTGTCGTTGAGGAACAGGCAGCAGATTCTGTGGTTGCATTGCTTTCTCACGATTTAGATGAAGCTATCTGGTCAGTGCGCTGTCGACCGGGGTTAGCGGCCTGTGCCTGTATTGGCTCTGGTTTTACTGTCGATCCGATGAGTGCGGCACGCGCAATTGGTGCATTAGCGAGTGAGCGTATCCCGGTTGTGACGCAGGGGGTATCAGAGCAGGGTGTGGTCCTGATTGTTGAGGATAGGAGTAGTGACCTTGCCTTACGTTGTCTCCATCGCGATTTGATCGCGCCAGTTATTCCTATGTTGCGTCAGAGTGTCTCCCATAAGGAAAAGAGACGCCATCAGGCGTAATAGCCTGAATGGGAGGAATGATTGGAAGTGGCAGAGCAGAGTGTAGTGTTTCCTGGTAGGCATGAAGAGGAAGAATAGCGCATGGTTACATCTCTACAAACGAAAATTCCGGTTGCCGTACTTGGCGCGACCGGAATGGTTGGTCAACGTTTTATCGAATTGTTGCATAATCATCCCTGGTTTGAGCTTGTCGCGTTGGCGGCCTCTGAGAAACATCTGGGGCGTCCGTACGCGGAAGTGACGGCCTGGCGTCTACCAGAGAGTGAGATGCCAGCGAAGGTTGCCACTATGCCTGTGGTAGCCTGTTATCCTGACGAACTGCCAGATGTACGCGTCGTTTTTTCCGCGCTTCCTGGTGAGATTGCGGGCGATATTGAACAGGCTTTTGCGCAGGCTGGTATGGCGGTATTTAGCAACGCGAAAAATTATCGTATGGAAGATGATGTACCGTTGTTGATTCCTGAAGTCAATGCCAATCATATCACCGCTATCGCGCATCAGCAGCGTCAGCGTGGTTGGTCTGGTTTCATTGTCACGAATGCGAATTGTTCCGCGACTCCATTGGTGATGGCGTTAAAGCCGTTGCAGAAAGCATTTGGTATTCGTAAAGTACTGATTACAACCATGCAGGCGATTTCTGGTGCGGGTTATCCTGGTCTACCTTCCTACGATATTCTGGATAATGTGGTTCCATATATTGGTGGGGAAGAGGAGAAGCTTGAGCGTGAGACACAGAAGATGTTAGGCGAGTGGGGTGAAGGTCAGGGATTTGTGCATGCGCCGATAGTGGTCAGTGCGCATTGTAATCGCGTAGCAACGCGTGAGGGACATCTGGAATGTGCTTCGGTTGAACTGGAAAAGGATGCAAGCCCTGAAGATATTATTGCAGTCTGGGAAAACTATGTGCCAGAACCACAGCAATTCCATTTGCCTACCGCCCCAGAGAAAGCATTAATTTATCGCTACGAGCAAGATCGTCCACAGACCATTCGTGATCGTGATGCTGGTAAAGGGATGACAACAACGATTGGACGTTTGCGACCCTGCCCGATTCTGGGATATAAGTTTGTCACGCTGGCCCATAATACGATTCGTGGCGCGGCTGGTGGTTCTGTGCTCAACGCAGAATGGTGTGTCTATCAGGGTATTCTATCCTGATCCATAGCAGGATTTTATGGATCAGGATCAGGAAGATGAGAGAGAAACATCTCGCTTCTCTCTCGCAATTGTTTGTTCTGGCTCTATTTATTTTAAAGCTAGAATCAGGTTGGGGATGAGATACTGAGCATCAGGTGTACCCAATCCCGTCACCGGGTCCCAGCCCTTTACCGCTGGATATCCCTTTACTTCACCGTTGGTATTATTTCCCTGGGTTACATCGTGAAAATCCTGTTCGTAGCCTGGTGAATTGGCTAATGCGTACAGACCAGGGTTGATAAAGCCTAATGGATGACCAGCCATCTGGTTGGCGATTGCTGCCAGTGCCGCCCATACTGGCGCGGAGGCACTGGTTCCCCCTGCGAGCGTCCAGCTATTCCCCATCACCATTGCCAGCCCGGTTAGAGGATCAGCATCAGCCGCGACATCAGGTACACCACGACGATTGTGTAGTTCCGTCTGTACTGCCTGGGGCAGTGATTGTTGATAGTCGGGCGTTGCGTAGAACCTGCTAAATCCGCCACCGCTGGAAGGCCACGCTGACTCACTGACGGTATTCTTGTTCTGGTGAACTGATGTCCCGCCTACACTCGTCACCCAGGGACTATCCGCAATAAAATTCGTCGTAGGAACTGTCGCTAGTTTTGTGGCATTGATATCCGCGTAGTCGGTTGCTCCCTGATCGCCTGAAGAGGCAACATACGTAATATGGTCATTGACCGTCCCCTGTTGGAGCAACGTATTCCACTGTTGCATTTCCGCACGACCAGCACTGGTATTTAATGTAATTTCGGAAGCGCCCCAGCTATGTGAAATGATATTGCCTAATTTGTGATTAATCGCATATTGTTCAAGCTGCAAGAATTCAGGTAATCCAGTTGTGCCCTCTACTTCATCAACCGGACTTGCCAGAACAATGATCTTCGCTGCTGGAGCTAACGAATGAATAATCTGGACATCGAGCGTCGTTTCGGCAGCCCATCCAGCCTTGTCATGATGAGGGTCTGTTTCTGGAATATCGGTAAGGGGTGCTATGGTTTGCAGATTGATGGGTGGTAAGCCAAAGGTACGGTCGTAGAGATCCATATCCTTTTGTAATGTAGGGCTTCCATATGAAACGATATCAATGATGGTCTGTCCCTGACCAGTATAGCCTTTTTGGATCAGAGGAGTGAAGCCATAAATATCACGGAGTGCCTGTGGTGTGAGGCAGGTCGGGGGAAGTTTGAGTTTGGTTGGACAAGAGGTTGCAGTTGTGGATGTCGTTACTGGTGTAACCTTATTAGCAGTGGTTTTGATTGTATTTCCTGGTGTTGCGCTACAGGACGCGAACAATGGTAATACAATCAGAAGCAGCACAATAAGGCGTGGCAGACGTGTCATTCAATATACTCCTACTTAATACTGAGTTTCATAAATCAATATGGTGTCTATTTGTAATTCGTGATGGCATGTCTCAGGTATAACCTGAGTCAGAAGCACAAAAAGAAGATATATGTTCTTGTTGCATATGCTCCTGTTTCTGTTGTGCTTTTTCCTCTAACATTAGCTGAGACATATAAATTATATTATAGATGGTTTATGCGTCTCAACACCAGTCTGTATATCACAAAATGGACTCTAAACAGACCTGTGTGCTCCTGAAACACAGAATAATGCTACCTGTGACAGAGAAATTTTCGCACGGAAATGCAAAAATGGAGCAAGAAATATGTACCTCTCTATTCCCTATTCAGGCAAACATAAATAGATGAAGAGAAAAATAGTTGGGGTACCAGTATTTTTTATTTTGATAATATAAATGCATCTATCAACTATATTTATCGTTATAAAATATATAATAATGATAATGATGTATTTGTAGTAAAATAGTACTTCTAATAGAAATGTAATTTGGAGATTGAGAAATTTGCTGTAATATTTTAATTACAATAAATTTGTTGAGTGATAATGGTTGTAGTGTAATTATCTGGATTGAAGGTAGAACGTATGTTGTCTGTGGATCATCAGCGTAAGCATCAAGGATCCAAACTTTATACTGGCAAGTTAGATCTCCCGTCTTATGATTATCGCTCTCCAATGCAGACGCCAGACCAGATGCCAACGGAGTATGGTAATCAGCAACTACCGGCTGTACCGTCCGTTTCACATGTGCAGCAGCCTCCCCACCTTTTTTTGCCTGTCGTGAATGGGCAAATACTTGCTGGGACACCAGAGTTGCAAAGTACCATGTGGTTAGAGGCGTGTGATCAGCGGGCGCAGGCAAATATGGTTGTCACACCACCACTATCCATGCCATTGCCATATACAATAGAAGCGGAACAATACTGTCTTATTCCGCCAACGACGGGGGCGTTGCGAGGTCCAGTATTTATTCCAGCCTCCATGCAGAGTGATCGTGATCCTCCACTCGTGTTGCCCTCCAGGCGAAGGCGTATGATTGTTCATGGAGCGGTGAGTACACTCTCCATTTTTATTTTAATGAGCGCGTTGATGGCCGTGATCCCCTCTGGTATTGCCGGTGGACATCGGTATGACCAGAGTTTCTTTCAGCCGCTGGTCAGCATTGTGATGACGAAAAAGGCTCATACAACGCTTATCGCTGCGCAGGCTGCCACTGCTACAGCGGTAACCCAGGATGGATATGATCCTGGAGGTGGGCATACATATGCGGGCGTGCAAGCCGGGGAAACCAATCTGCATATTCCTCCAATGGATTGGGGGAGTTTGAACCGTTTTTTTTATGGGCAGTGTACGTACTGGGCAAATATGCGTTATCACATCATGACAGGACACTGGATACCGTGGCTAGGTAATGCGTACCAGTGGGCGTATCAGGCACCAGCATATGGGTGGGCGATCTCCAGTACGCCAAATCCTAATGGTCCTTCAATTGTTATTCTGGCTCCTTATGCACAAGGAGCGGGTGCATATGGGCATGTTGCGATTGTCGAAAAAGTGAATCGAGATGGTAGCGTGGTGACCAGTAACTGGAACTGGAATGGGCGCTGGGCGAGCGAATCCTGGGTGACATTTTATCCTGGTCGCGGCGTCACTTTTGTCTGGTATCCCGGCTAATTGTTCGCATCCCCCGTTTTACGATGATCTGGATTGTTAAATTTTGCTAGTATGCAGGTAGCTAAAAGAGAGAAGTATGCCAAAACGTACTTCTCTCTTTTGCTGATAAGTAGCACCGAAGAAGTGAGTAGTGCGTGTTTATTTCGTTTATTTGTGTATGTATTTCTATAAATACAGAGTGTCTTAATGTAATGAAAATCATTCATTTTTTACATGGTTTGATGTAATATGCTCTCTGCTGATGTATATAGAGACCTTTTTCTCGTATATGCAAGCGGAAAAGTTGGGACATTGAGTCCTTTTTTTGTTGCTATATCCTCCTCATTGTTTTCTGCGTACAAGAACAAGCAGATTTTCCTATAGTTTTCCCTGGAAAAGAAAAATAGCAGTACTGGTGTAGATAGCATCCTATGATGTAGGCACATAGTCCTAGATTAATATATTGAAATTGACTGTGTTGATGTACTTGGGTAAAGTCTTCTTTGAGAGTTGTGTCAACCTGGGGACGCAAAAAATATTTCTTAGTGTATTTTATTGGATAAGGGTAGTGTATGTTATTTAAGGATAGTCGTAAGCAGGCTGTTGTTGATCATCAGGAGTATGGAGCCAATCCTTTTTCCGACTCACAACCATTACGGGGTTCTGCGACCGCAGCGGAAACAGGGCAAAATGATTTTGGCTCAAATTATGTTTCATCTCCTTTAGAAGCCACGACCGCGGTACAAACAGGTCAACACGATACTTCATCCAGTGAGCAGACGTCTACCGCTGTGGCTACGATGGCAGAGGGCGTGCCTCAGGCGGCACAACGAGAGGCTGTTATTATCCCATCTACGGGGGTGAAAAGTGCTGGTACGATGCGTCCGCCGAAGGGAAGACGAGTGGTGATTCATGCCGCCTCTGCTATTGCTCTGGTACTGGTAGTGCTAGGTGTTTTAACAGCGGTGGTTCCTGTGGATACACACGGTCAATCGGGACCGTTTGGTCTGTTTAAGCCAAGCACAAAAATGTCCGTGACTCAGCAGCAAAAGACCGCACTTATTACTTCACAAATTGCAACTGCAACAGCTGTGACGCAAGATGGTTATGATGCCGGTAATCAATCATATGCATATGTGAATACAGCCATTACTCCAGCGCCAACTCAAGCGCCTGTGACACCAAGTACATCGGTCAGCGGTGATCCTGTCAATGCTGCCGCTGATGGCACGTTTACTGATAATTTTACGGCAGGTCAATGTACGTATTGGGCTGATGAGCGTGAGTATGCATTGACTGGCTATGCGGTACCATGGAGTGGGAATGCCGATGAATGGCCATACAATGCTCCTTCTTATGGTTGGGAAGTTTCTCAGACTCCTATTCTCCACTCTATTATCGCTCTGGAACCTGGTGTACAGGGAGCAGGTTCGTATGGACACGTTGCCATTGTTGAGAGTATTAACTCTGATGGCAGTCTCACTACCAGCAATTGGAACTGGAATGGTAGTTGGGGTGAAACAACCTATGTGACTTTCTATCCTGGCTCAGGTGTTTACTTCATCTATCCCTAAAAAGCTCAGTTATTTTCTGCAATGGATAGGTTATACTTTTCATCGGGTGCATGTTGACCAGACTCTTTAACAGGCATTCTTGCTTCAATACTAAACATTGAAGTAGGAATGCTTTTTTTATGGAACTTGTCGAGAGAAATGAGAAGCATACCCAATGTGTGCGAAGCAACGCAAGTACGGCCTTGCGTTGCTTGCTTTGAGTCCTACATTTTCATTGCCTTTATTGAATAAGAGGGGAAAATGTAGATATTGTGTTTTATTAGAGTGTATAAATGTATTTTATTAGTCATATCGTACTATTGAAATTTAAAATATTTGACCTGTCTGGAGGGTTTCTGTACATTTTGAGTATTGGAAAAGAAATAGCATAAGAAATTTGTGAATGAAGGTAGTATGTATGGCATTGAAGGAACGTCAGCAGCGGTTGGTTGGGTTGGCGGAAGAGAAGGGACATCCAATAACGCCACTTCCAGATGCTACCAATCATCCCGACAAGAATGTATCTGCCGAAGCGTCTCAGCAACATATAGGACGGCGTATTGTTGTCCACATCGCCGTGGTTCTGCTCCTCATTGGTATTATTCTGGGGACGCTCGTGTTCGCGTTACCGGCTGGTTCGCGAGGTGGTGGAGATTATTTGCAGTCAAATATCCATGTGTTTGCTGTTCATAAGCGCAAAATGCTTTTGATTGCAGCACAAGCTGCCACTGCTACAGCGGTAACAGTGGATGGGTATGAATATAATGGTGCGGGAGGACTGTATCATTTTGCTGGTGTCAACTATGATGCTCCCAGCGGACTCGTGCCGGATATCAATTTTGTCAATCCGTTTACAATGGGGCAATGCACGTATTGGGCCGATTATCGCTATCATCAATTGACTGGCTATGCGGTTACCTGGAGTGGTAATGCGGATGCGTGGGCTTATGGCGCGGCGAATACTGCTGGTTGGAATGTTTCTTCTCAGCCACATCTGCATGCTATTATTGTGTTACAGGCAGGTGTTCAGGGAGCCAGTGGTGTTGGACACGTTGCAGTGGTTGAACGTATCAACCCTGATGGCAGCGTGGTAACCAGCAATTGGAATGTACGCGGCTGGAAAGTTTTATCTTATGAAACCTATCGTCCTGGTCCAGGTGTAAGTTTTATCTGGCATGCCTGACCTATTCCTGTCTGGCAGAAACTCGGCTTAGCAGTATCGGCGCGATGGTTGATAGATCAAGATATATTGATAGATTTTTATGTAATGAAGCCCCACCGTTCTAAGAGTTGTGTATAGTATTCAATCATTGTCTGATGTCTGAGTTGTTCATGAGGAGGACAGCGGCGCAATTGTTTTTGATGATAGCGTAACAGTCCTTGAGCGCTTGCTGTTGAGCGAGGTGATACACGGATGCGTTTCACCTGCTCCATTCGAATTGGTTGCCATTCTGCCTGATTACGCCAGTTAATATAGGGGCAGTTGCGGCAACGGCAACCACAGCAAAATCCTCGTCGTGTCAAAAATGTTCGTGTCGCAATAAAAAGTCCGTCAGTAGTTATTTCCCAATCTTGCTCTTCCGGTTCTTCTTGCCGTGAGTACATTGATACCCCTTCCACATTTCAGCTAAAGATCTCTTCCGGGCATATTGTACGAGAAATTTCTGGCTAAAAACAAGAGAGATATGATACATCTCGATTGATCTATGCATGGTTATTATGATGGATATGCTCTGATCGTTGTTCAGATCATCGGCAGTCGTTCGATTGATTGATCCCCTGCTCCTGTATGTGTGCGCTGTTGTAAGAGGCGTTGCATCGCATTGCCGATACGTTGAATGCCTGTTTGAATATGTTTTTCTTCCGGGGAGGCAAAGCTGAGACGAATGGTGTGATGTCCACCTCCATCAACATGGAAGGGTTCACCAGTTACGAATGTTACCTGTTCTTGTATTGCTTCACGTAAGAGTGTATGGGCACGCATATCTCCTGGTAGACGACACCAGAGATGCATGCCACCGGATGGATGATTGACACGGACACCAGCGGGCCAATAGTCCGCAATGGCCTGTTGCATAAGGTCACGTTTGCGCTGATATGTCTCGCGGATAGTCGCGAGATGTGGTTCAAGCAAATCTCGTTGATAGAGTTCGTTGATGAGCCATTGTCCAATTGCGTTGGTGTTTAAATCGAAGATCTGCTTGTGGCGTGTCAGCAGGTCGATAACTGGTTCCGGGGCAACCAACCAGGCGACACGTAGTCCGGGTGCAAGAATTTTAGAATAGGTACTGAGATAGAGCACATCATTCTGCGTGTCCAATGCTTTGAGTGGTTGTGGCATGTTCCCCTCAAAGTAAATTTCGCTATATGGATCGTCTTCCAGAATGGGGATATTATAGCGCCGGGCCAGTTGTAAGAGACGGCGTTTGCGGTTTGCTGACATGACAATACCAGTAGGATTTTGAAAGGTCGGTAGCGTATAGATGAAGCGTGGTTGACGGCGGTTCAAAATGGCTTCGAGGATGTCTACACGTATACCCTCATTATCGGTGGGAATACCGATAATCTTTGCGCCTAAAGCGCGGAAAGTTTGAATTGCACCTTGATATGTTGGTACCTCGACCACAACCTCATCACCAGGATTTAAGAGAAAACGACCAATAAGGCCTAATCCCTGTGTCGAGCCTGAGAGGATCAGGATGTTTTGGATATTGGCTGTGACGCCTCGCTGACGCATGTAGCGGCTAATATGGCGACGAAGGCTTTGCATCCCTTCAACAGGACAGTAGCCAAGCGCATGACGGTGCGCTTCGACGGGACTGGTATTGATAATAGATTGCAGTAATGCGCCGGGCAACAGTTCCGGGTCAGGTGTTCCCTGTGCCAGTGAAATGACTCCTGGTCGCTCGCTTAATGAAGCGATTTCATTGAGTACACGTTCCTCTGGACCAAGAATAGTTTCTTCTCCCGCAGTCAGACCAACCAGCCAGGAAGGAACGTCCTGATCAATATATTGGTCGTGCTGGATGCGGTCATTGCGTTTTACCAGCGTCCCGCGGCCAACATGACCTTCAATTAAACCGTCTGCGGAGAGGTCATTATAGGCATTCATAATTGTTGTGCGATTGACCCCTAATTCTTGAGCCAGTGTACGTTCGGCTGGCAGGCGGGTGCCCTCAGCGAGTTCGCCTGTGAGAATAGCCTCACGCAGACGTTGGCTGATCTGGCGATAGAGTGGAACACCCCTGGCGCGATTCAACTGAATGAGTGATCGCAGCGAAGGGGTGACAGGTAGTAGTGGTTGATGATTGGGCTGATGTAGTTGCATGTCCCCTCCTCCTCAATGAAACTCCTTGGAGGTAGTGTAACGAGTCTTATTGAGGAAAGTCAATGCTCATTGGCTGCTTAAGACACCAGCCAATTGGTTCCATCGTGGAGAGGCAAGGTAGGTGGGCGATGCAATTCAATGTATTATATCCAGGGGGCCGGAGGTATGTTACACTAAACCGCATCACACATTAGTGAGACGAATAAAGTAATACTTTAATGAAAATAGGTTGTTTACAGGTACGAGATATGCTAGCTATACTATCCCATAGTGTAGAGTTGAGATGGAAGAAGCTATAGAGAAACAACCTATTTTTTATAGAGTTTTGAGTTGATATTAATGGAAAATCTACAAGAACAGATTGATCAGATATGTAATGATCGTGAGCATGGATCACGTTGGCTGGTGAAAGCAGCCGTGACCCTTTTACGGGATCTGGCGAAAGAACCGGGAGCTTCAGAGGAAGAGCAATTGTGTCTACTCTTTCGCAGCGCCTATCACATCGCGCAAGCTCGTCCAGCAATGGCAGCACTTGCCAGCGCAATGGGGAATGTCATGAGCGTCTATGAAGATGGCATTCAGGCTATCGCCGGGCAGGCACAAACGTTGCTGGACGAGTATGAAACCGCGACAACGCGTATCGCGGAGCATGCACAAACCTATCTGCGAGGCCGTCTGCTCACGTGTAGTGTTTCAGGAACGATAGTTGATGCATTTGTTGTCAACCGTGAGCGGATAGAGCATGTAACGCTCTTAGAGGGACGTCCACGGTATGAAGGTCGTGAGATGGCACGGCTTTTGCGCCAGCAGGGTATTGCTGTAACAGTGATTACCGATGCGCAGGCTGATATTTTCTTGCCGTTATGTGACGTTGTGGTTGTTGGTGCTGATAGCGTCCTTGTCAATGGAGATGTGCTGAATAAGGCTGGTACGGCTTTGCTGGCCTGGGCGGCACATGGACGGAATATCCCGCTGTATGTTCTGTGTGAGACATTAAAGATTTCGCCTCATCGCTGGCATGAACATGATGGCACCCGCATAAAAGAGAATCTGGCTTTGCTCGAAGAGAAGGAGCCAGAAGAAGTCTGGGAGCAGGCTCCGGCTGATATTGAAGTGCGAAATTTCTATTTTGATCGTACCCCTTATCGACTGCTGCAAAGTGTGATTACTGAGCAAGGGATTATGGATCGACGTGCGATTCGCGAAATAGCAGTAAAGACACGTGTCAACGAACGGTTACTGGCAAAGATGCAGAGAAAAGGATAAATAACTATTCATGTTTTGTGCTTGTGTTGTATGTATGACGCAAGCACAAAAAGAAACAAGCTGATACCCACTTATCCTATATATTTGGTAATTAGGGGGAATAGCAGTATCCTGACAACGTAGAGGCTCTTATTTTGATTGAAGGTGGGCATGTAAATGGATGGAAGGAGCGTGAGTCAAAATGAAGCATCTGCGACAACATCAGTTAGATGATGGAAAGCAGCCCGAATTACGAGGTTTAGATGATGAGGCTGAACAAAAAAAAGATGACGAAGTCGCACCTGGGATTCCTATTGTGAGGAGTAACACTCCTCGGCCTCTCTCTTTTGATGCGATGATTTCTACTGGCGGCCAAATGTCTCATCTTCAGGCAGGAGATTCTGCCCCACTACCTTCGTTTCCCGCAAAAGCACCCTCGGCTCCTCCGTTACCAGAGGAGTTGGATGAGCCTGATAATGGCGAAGACCTCCCGTTTTCTAGCCCGGTTCCCCTGGCAGGTGGGGGACGATCAGCTGGAGAGCAGCAGGATCTGGTCTGGTTATTTGAATATGGCCTTGAAATGGATGCTGCCATTCTCAACGCCCCAGAACGACTGGATGGAGTTGCTATTCAGTATGGTCCGGCTGTACTCAAAGGCTATAGAATTGTATTTGGAGCACAACGTATTCATGGGAACTCTGGTCCTACAGTGATTGCGATTATGCCCAGTTCGGACCCTGAGGCGGAAGTATGGGGTGTCTTATACCGTGTTCCTGCGCGTATGGCGGATCAGCAGCATGAGCCGTCGTTGCTCGATGCCATTCATGCGGCAATCGCACCACAAAAGTTTTTCAAGGGAGTACAGGTAGTGGTACATGAAACCTATCAAAATCGGGAAATCACCAGTATTGCGTATGTAGCGACTGAGGTAGCACGCCAGCAACTGCAACTGGTTTCGGTGGAACAATGGGAGGGAGATCAGGGTTTTACACAGCGGTTGGCTTCATTGGCACGGAAACAGAAATTGCCTGATTATTATGTTGAACAATATGAAGCCGGTTCGCTACCAGTCTCAATGGAGCAGCCCGCATCGTTACCCATGACGAATCCTGATCTATCTGATTTGAGTCGTGGTCAGATGGTACAGACGCTTCCACCGCCATCACAACTGGGTCAGATAGAGCAGGATGAGCATAACACAGAGCCATTGCCTGCTGTGCATAATCGTCTGGTTCCTGTCGCTGATCTTGTACCCAGGTCCGTTGTACCACCGCCTTTGCAGCGCACTAATCGCTGGCTCATCGCGTTTTCGTTATACCTTGTGTCGTTATTATTGGTTGCGTTTGTGTTTGCTATTTTGCAGGGATTGGGATTTGGGAACAACTTGTTAACAGATCAGTTTATGCCACTGGGGGTACCCTGGTTAGTGATGATGTACGGATTGTTGGGTGGATGTATTAGCAGTATCGTTACACTGGGGCGTTTCCGTGCTGATAGTCCTCCCGCTTTTATCATTATCACATGGTTTACACGTCCTTTTATTGGCGCGGTACTGGCTGTCATGAGTTATTTACTCTTAACAAGTGGAATTTTTTCCTTTGGGGTCGCGGTTGAACACCGGATGGCTTTCTTTTTACTGGCAGGCGTACTGGCAGGTCTGGGAGAAGGAGGCATATTCTTTAAGCGTGGATAGCTTTCTTTCCCGGTTCCGGTTGGTTTTGGAACTGTATTCAGGCACATGTAATGATTTTGTATGTGTCTGGAGCGCATAGTAAATTCATCGATTTGATGATTGGTGCGAGAGGCTGATATTGACAGTCAGCCTCTTGTGTTAGTACTAAGCCACACGTGTGCCTGCAGAAATAGCGTTAAATAGTGTTTTGTGGAAAGATGGCACGTACCAATCGTTCAGGGTCATGACGAGCGAGCGTATCATCTTTGAGGTTTAAGGGTTCAAGGACCAGATTCGGAACGAGTTTTTTCAGGCGCTCCTCATCAACCACGACAGGATGGCTTTGTTGTTCGGCATAGGCTTTTACCACCTCTGGCAAAAATGGTCCATTATTTACCAGCACACGGTCAACACGTGTACCAAGGTAATGGTGGATCGCATTGACAAAGTCTGATGCCAGATAGCCATCAGTTTCACCATGTTTGGTCATGAGATTGCAGATATACACTTTCTCGGCATCTGATTCGCGTAGCGTGCGTGCGATTTCAGGAACGAGCAGGTTGGGCAGTAAACTGGTGTAGAGATCGCCGGGACCAATAATAATCGTATCCGCACGGCGGATCGCCCTTACTGCTGCCTGATTGGGGGAAATCATCTCTGGTATCAGGCGCAATTGTTGAATAGGTGATAGTTCACCAGGATCTTTTGCCCCACGTGTATCAATATCAGTTTCACCACAAACACTTGTGCCATCAGCCAGATCAGCGCAAATAGTTGTTTGCTCTAGCGTTACCGGGACTACATTTCCTGCGGTATCAAGGAGTTCCTGTGCATCTTCGATAGCCAGTAGAAGATCGCCATTATTGATGTCCTGTAAACCTTTGAGGATCAAGTTTCCCAGGCTATGTCCACCAACTCCACCTAACGCGGTCCCATTCGACATTTCTTCTGTCTCTTCGAAGCGATGCATGAAGACCTCGCGCCACAAAGCTCCATTGCGAGCTAATGCAACTAACGATTGACGTAGGTCACCTAGCGGTAGCTGGCGACGAAACTCGTCCATAAGCCGGCGTGAACTACCTCCACTGTCAGACATAGTGACAACGGCACTAATACTGAATGGATATTTTTTTAGGTGAGAAAGGAGTGAAAATGTTCCTGATCCTCCGCCGATAGTTACAACACGGCGTCCTGCAAACTCATCTCCTGTGCGGTAATTTCTCTGCACGAGATGTCTCCTTCGGCCAATTTCAGGTTCGGTCACAATATATTCCCCGTATACTTTGTTGTTACGATAGAGTGTTAATACGATGCTGTTTGTGGATAGACAAACCCCTGTACCCCTTCTCTCTGAACACAAAAACTGTTGTCGCAAGATTGATACCCCTGGCACCACAACGGGTTTGTTACCCGCAGACAGTCTACCACGGTCGTATTGCCCACGCAAGAAAAGGGCTTTTCGCATGACAGGCGGCTGCACGCCAGATGTTTCAATTTTTACATATCTTCGCAGATAGGTGGCACGCCTCAAGCGGTGGTCGTTCTTCTTTTTTTCAATGGAGACTGCTATCTTATTAATTGTCTTCGGCATGATATTACTTTTGGCTAGATTGATTGCGTTTGATTTTGATGCTGTTCCAATTATCATAAGATAGAATCTATTACTACAAGTACAAGCTCTTCATTTTCTTCAAGTGGTACGGAGCTTTTTCGTTGTAATAAGTCCTGTCTTCTTGTGTAAAGCACGAAATTACGCTATAATTGCTGTAACGGGAATCTCCTTATCACTATGTGGGCGCGGTGGTAGGGATCATAGATATCCCGTTCAATTTTTTATAGAAAATCCTCTTCTCATCTGCAAGATCACTCTACTATAAAAGTGTCTCTATGTCTTCAGAATGTTATAAGAACTAAACTTCTTTATTGTTGTCTTCGTGCGTATTGGCGATCCGGAAAAAGTGTAATTTGATTTGATAAAAATGTTTTTGAGGGTCTTTATGCTAGATTAGCTTTAATATTGGTATGAGTGATTATATTTTAATTTAAAGTGATATGTATCTTCCCAGAAGTAGATGTGGTATAATTGCACATGTTTTGATAGGTTTGATAGGGAGGAATGCGCTTGTCAGGAACCCTATTCTCTTTCAGAGGATGGGCTTGTGAACGGTTCAGCACTTTAGTTGATGCAATTACAAGCTGCTACCTGACCAGACTCAGCCAGAGCTATTTCGGTAGCTATCGGGCTACGATAGTAGGAAGTGTTCACGTTCCGATCTTTGGGTGTGTCGTTGCCACCCTGAAGCTCTAGAACTTCTGAGTTAAACAGCGCGTATTGGGGTTATGCCAGTGCTTAGAAGATAGTACCGACTACTATCTTTGTCGAGGCCCATATAACCCGTGCAAGCGGTGGGGTTTGGAGCGTTCCCACCAAAAACGCCCCCCTCTGGGGCCTTTCTTTTCTTCCATCTCCTTACTGGAGATGGGCATCCAGAAAGGATTTTTTTGTGGTACAGGATGAGGATGTGGATAGCAAGAAGATACTCTATCGCGCTAGGCTTTTAGTGGAAGAGGAAAGATATGATGTAGCTTTGCAGGAACTTGAAGCTACTGAGTTGGAAGGTGAAAAGCAGCGGCAGGATGTTGCGTATCTACGCGGGTGGTGTTATACACAGCGCAACCAGTGGGAGGATGCATTCCTGGTTCTTTTCCCGCTGCTTCAGCATACAGATGTTGAGCAGTTGGGTGCTTCAACTTCTCAGGAGCGAGAGCATCAGGCGCTGGCATATTTGCTTTTGGGGTTGGTGGCTGTAAATCTTGCTCATTACGAAGATGCTTCACATCATCTCACATTTTGTTTGAAGGTATTGCACGATAGACGTGTTCATTTGCCTGTTGTGCGTATTCGTGCTCGTTATTCTCTGGCCCTGACGTGTGTGATGCGGGGCTTATATGCTACAGCGGTTCAGCAATATGATGAAGCCTTGCGCCAATGTCGCTATTATCATATAGAGAATGAGATTCCTCATATATATTATGGTTTGTGTGATGTATACCAGTGTAAAGGGGAATATGTGCAGGCATATGAGGCTGGATGTATGGCATTAGCATTGTATGATGCCGCTGATGATCAATACATGCTGGCACGCATGCATAATATGCTGGGTCATGTTTGTTTTCGGCAAGAGAACTATCCTGTGGCGGCTGAGCATTATACGCGTTCTCTGGAGATGGCGGTTCGACTCAATGGTCCCACTATGGAGATGTTGAATTGTGCTGCTCTGGCTGAATTAAGTCTGGCTGAGGAGCGTCTGGTGGAGGCGAGGAAGTATTGTCAACTAGCCTTGCGGGCGATGGCGCAAACGCCGGATGTGCATATGAGAGGGCGTGTTTACCATGTGATAGGTAAGGTTGCATATGTTGATGCATGTCGTGCTGATGAGGCAAGCAGGCAGGAGCAGTTTTCTGCCTGTGTGCAATGGTATGAGAAGGCGCAGGCATGTCTGGGGGAGACACAAGCCTATATGGATACGGCAGAGGTCTATCATGAATGGGCGAATGTACTAGAGTCAATGGGACATATTGCCGAGGCGATTGAGTGCTGGCGTAAAGGCTATGAGCTTTTGCATAAGGCAAAAGAATAGGTTGCCTTGCCATACGCATAGTGTTTGTTGGACGGATGGCTACGAGTTGTCCTGTTGTTGGTGAAGACAACTCGTAGTAGAAAATAACCTGTCAGGTGCGGTTGCCATAGATTATGTTACGCAGTTCCAAAGGTCAGGCCGAGTTCTTTTAACCATTTGCGATAGGCGATGGCGGTGCGGTCTGAACGTAGATGTATTTCAGCCTGTAGATCCAGTGGTAGCAGTTCCGGGCGTTGTGATTCAACAACAGGGATGTCCTGGCTGGTAATAATATCTTGAAAGTTGCGGATTTCTTCGTCTGCCAGATTCCCATAATCCATCGCGACGTACGACCAGGCGATAGAGGTGTTCATTGTGACAGGGCAAATTGTGAAAAACATGGCGAAACGTGGACCTGATGAAGATTTGACAAAACTGGCAGTCAGGGGGCGTTGCACCTGATAGGTATAGGATACGCTGGCACCTTTCCCCGTGCCGTCTGGATCGGGTTGCCAGACGCTGATATCTCTGGCAATGATGCCGTCATCGCTGGTTTCTACGTCATAGTCGTTGATGTCGGCATGTGCTGGATCACCCAGATAAGATTGATGCACGAACGGAAAATGGGCCACATCTAAAAAATTTTCGATGGCGCGAGGTGCGCTGGCATTATAGTGATATGGACCGCAGCATACCTTACGAAAGGCCGGATCATCCCATTGGGCAAACGCCGGGATATCGTGTGCTGGTTCGCCGAGACATACCCAGATCAAGCCATACTTCTGCTGGGCTTTATATACAGTGGCATGCGCTTTCTCTGATGGTTTTTGGTTCGGGTGGGCTGGATATTTGATGCATTGTCCATCGTCATCGTAGACCCAGCCATGATAGGGGCAGGTCAATGTATTCTGCTGAATTTTGCCAAGTGAGAGTCTGGTTCCGCGATGAGCGCAGAGATCACGCCATGCGCAAATTTTATCCCCTACACGCCATAATACGACCTCTTCATCCAGCAGTCGGACACCTGTAGGCGCGTTCTCAGCGATGTCAGTTGACTGTGCGACGGCCAGCCAATCGTTGCATAGTATCTGATCTTTGAGCATGCTATATCCTTTCTTTGGGCTGTTGTTGTGGCGAAAAATGATTGCGACAATGCTATAGAGTCGTCACTCTTAGATGGTACTATAAACCTTCTTCCTACGGCTGGGAAGATTGTTCTAGTTTTTAATCTCAAGCACAAATTCCTGTGATAAGATGAATATCACATTCTTAGATATGCATGTTTTATACTTATGAACAATAAAGATTGTGAGTATTTATATGGTTCAGGTTGATCAACGGAAATTGGGAGCATCGGGTATTGCCGTTCCTGCGATGGGGATTGGGGCGTGGAGTTGGGGTGAGAAGGGAATGTGGGGTTACGGCAAAGAGTATGGTCGAGATGATATTGAGCGGGTTTATAATATTTGTGTAGAGGCTGGTTTAAACTTTTTTGATACTGCTGAAGTTTATGGGCAAGGCGAGTCAGAGCGCCTTCTTGGTCAGTGTTTTCGCGAAGATCAGCGTTCTATCATCATTGCCAGTAAATTTGCCCCTCTTCCCAATCGTTTTTCGCCCCACCGTTTGTTAGATGCATTGGATCGGACGTTAGAGCGACTTGGCGTGCCGCAGATAGATCTCTATCAGATTCACTGGCCGTATACTTTCTTGAGTGTGCATGGCCTGATGGATGCGTTGGCTGAAGCAGTACGCGAGGGCAAGGTTCGTGCTGTTGGGGTGAGTAACTATAGCGCGGATATGATGCGCAAAGCGTATGATCGTCTGGCTCGACATGATATACCACTGGCCTCGAATCAGGTTCACTATAGTCTATTGCATCGTAAGCCAGAGGCGAATGGTGTACTGGATGTTTGCCGTGAATTGAACATCGCCTTGATTGCTTATAGTCCTCTAGAACAAGGCTTATTGACAGGAAAGTTTCGCGCTGGTGATAAAATCGCGCAACTGCCATTTCAGCGACGGATGCAGAAGAATTTTCGTCCTGCACAGCAGCAACTATTAGAACCGCTCTTACAGGTGATGGACGAAGTAGCACAGGCTCATGAGAAGACACTGGGTCAGGTTGCACTGAGCTGGTTACTGGAAAAAGATGAGTGTATTATTCCCATCCCCGGTGCGAAGTCAGCTTCGCAAGCCCTTGAAAATGCAGGCGCTATTGGTTGGCACCTGACCCCTGATGAGCACAAATATATTGCACAGGCTGCTGAACCCTGGCTTTCTGCCTAGTTCCTGCCTGGAACTCAGTTCTGCATCTGCACTGTATGTTTTCCCTCTCTTCATGGGTTTACGTTTCAGGCTGTAAGCGCAGTAGGAGCCAGCCAAGCCAGAGCACCCAGAGCGCGAACAGGAGCGTGGCTAGCGTCGTGATGGTACTTTGTCCTGTGCCAGGAGCGCTAGCCACCGCTACCGCGCTTACACCAAGTAGTGCGCCAATGAAAAGGGCTGTATACCCAAAGGCTACCCATATGCCCGGCCAAAGATTTCTCCCTGTTCTGGTAATCATTGCTCCAAAGAAGAGGATGCCCACCCCAAGCAGACCAATACCCAGGGTATTGCTACCAACGCTCAGAAGACGAATCAACGATGTTGTATGCAGCGGATGGGCGAAGATCAGGTAGAGCGTGCTGACCGCTGTGGTGAGCAGATATATCGCCAGTCCAAGCATTGCTATCCAGACAGCGATTACAAGAAATCCTTTGCCGCGCCAGGCGTACGCTGGCAATGTGGCTTCATTCTCATCTTCTATTTTGTTCTCGCTTGCCTTCTTTTCGCTGGTATCATCTTCACCATCATTTGCTTTTTCTTCACGTTCTTGTTGTGCCATTATTTCCTGTGCCACAATGATACGATACAGCGAGAATGGCATACTAATCAGGAGTAAGAAAGAGAAGAAAAGTAATACACGGTAGAGCAAGAACGGTACGCTATGGATACTGATCCAGGTAAGATAGAATGACACCTGTCTGCCATCTGATGCGTTTGAAATGGTAGAGAAGCCAAGCGGATTGAGAATAAATATCTGGTACAGTGGTACCGCAAGCAGGAGAAGGAGCGCACTTAGCAGATAGTATGCTCCATTTGTGCGCAATCTTTCTAATAAACTACGTTTCATCATCATGCTGCCTTTAACAATAGTAAAAATATGGGATATCTGTATATAAAAGTATCACAGACTTGCACATTTCTTGCAAGCCCATGTTCTATAAAATGTACATTTTTGAGGAAATGTGAAGGTTGGTAGGTGTTCTTCTTCTGTCATCCAGAAGAGATGATGACTGGAATTGCATAGTGTTGACTACAACGCGTTAAAATAGAGTGTCTATAGATCTGTAGTGTTGAAAGGAATGATTAAAGATGCCGAGAGATTTAGCATTAGGAAACGGGCACTTATTAGTTAATTTCGATAAAAATTATAATTTACGCGATATCTATTGGCCTCATGTCGGACAATCCATCCATACAGATGGAGATATTTCTCATACAGGTGTCTGGGTTGATGGTCAATTTGCCTGGGTTGACGCGCCTGAGTGGCAGCGAGAGATGATGTATGAGAAAGAGACACTGGTTACCCGTGTAACCATGACGAATGAACGGCTCCAATTGCAATTGATTTTCAGTGACGCGGTTGATTATGCCCATCCATTGTTCCTGCGTCATGTGCATATTATCAATCAGGCTCAGAAGGCTCGTGAAGTGCGTCTCTTCTTCCATTATGATTGGCATATTGGCAATGATAGCGATGGCAATACCGTCTTTTATTATCCAGGTTTACAGTCGTTAGTTGCGTATCGAGGGCAATCCTATTTCCTGATGAATGGGCAGGCTTCCTGTGAAAACCAGACATGGAATGGCATCAGTAGCTGGGCGATTGGGATCAAGGAATTTAATGGCGCAGAGGGCACCTGGCGTGATGCTGAGGATGGCGAATTGAGCCGTAATCCGATTGCTCAGGGTTCGGTTGATGGCACCTTCTCTCTTGTTGTTGAGAGTGTGCCCGCGCAGGGGAGTGGAGATGTGGTCCATTGGCTCGCGGTTGGTTCTAGCTTGCGTGATGTGATGGCACTGAATACATTGGTCATTGAACGTAGTCCACACTCCTTCCTGATGCGTACACGCCATTACTGGCAGGCCTGGGTGAATATGGAGAAGCAGGATTTTTGTGATCTGCCTCCAGAACTGGTCGATTTGTATAAGCAGAGTTTGTTGATACTGCGTACGCAGATTGATCATGGCGGTGCGATTATGGCTGGAAACGATGCTGATACACTCTACTATTCACGTGATACATACTCGTACATGTGGCCCCGTGATGGTTCACTGGTCGCGAATGCATTGAGTCATTCGGGGTACGCGGATGTGACGCGTAATTTCTATGATTTTTGTAGTGCTGTCATTAATCCTGGCGGGTACCTTCTCCATAAGTACAATCCTGATCGTTCATGGGGTAGTAGCTGGCATCCGTGGGTTAATCAGGAGGGGCTACCACAGTTGCCTATTCAGGAGGATGAGACTGCGCTGGTTATCTATAGTCTCTGGCAGCATTATACTCGTTTCCATGATATTGAATTTGTTGCTCCTCATTTTCAATCGCTGATTATGCCCGGTGCGAACTTTTTGGCGAGTTATCGTGATACCACGACCAATTTGCCAAATGCCTCATATGATCTGTGGGAGGAACGGCGTGGTATTCTCACCTACACAACGGCCACTGTCTATGCTGGCTTAGATGCGGCAGCCCATTTCGCCCTGCTCTTTGGTGAGGATGAACTGGCGGACAAGTATCGTCAGGCGGCTGATGAGATTAAAGAAGCCGCGTTGCATTATCTCTGGGATGAGGAGCGAGGGCATTTTCTGCGCATGATTGTCGTGGATGATGATGGAAATATTCATAAAGATCCTACACTTGATAGCAGTGTCTGTGGTATCTTCCAGTTTGGCATGTTATCAGTAGATGATGAGCATGTCGAACGGACAATGCAGAAGTTAGAAGAGACATTATGGGTGAAGACTGAAGTTGGTGGTATGCCTCGTTATGAGAATGACACCTACTATCAGGTCACTCAGGATACAGATGAAGCGCAAGGAAATCCCTGGTTTATCTGTACCCTCTGGCTGGCGCAGTATCGTATTGCCCATGCTAAAACGCTTGACGAACTGCATCAGGCACTGGATTTATTACAATGGGTGCGTGAGCATTCGCTGGCAAGCGGTACGATGGCTGAGCAAGTGCATCCTTTTACCAGTGAGCCTCTCAGTGTCTCTCCATTGACCTGGAGCCATGCTGAGTATGTATTGACCGTCCGCTGGTATCTGGGACGGTATCATAAGGTTCTGGCGTAGTTTCAGGGCCATAATGGCGTATGCTTGTATAAGCAAGATGAAAGAGCAATTGCTTTTCTGTTCCGACTGTAGGAAGATCAGTCAGGAAGAGCGAAGCATTGCTCTTTCTTATGCTCAGGAATTGCAACTGGTTATGAAGTTTCTTCGTATATTTATGGAGTACTTTCAGTTATATTCTGGTTATATGCTTGTCCCATTTGATAAGAAGAACTGCATGGATTTCCATGCTTTACTGTTATTATCCGCGTTCGGTGGAATTATTCGGTTGAGGAGTGTTGGATGCCGCGTTGGTTATATTTTTTGCTCGTTTTTTCGGTGCTTGCTGTTGTACTTTCCTTTTTTTATGTGCCGCCAATGCTGCTTTTCATTGTCGCAGCTTTAGGGATTATACCGCTGGCATCGTTAATCGGGCAGGCAGTTGAAGGAGTAGCCGAGCATACTGGTGAGCGTATTGGGGGATTACTCTTTGCGACATTTGGCAATGCCACAGAATTAATTATTGGCATTCTGGCATTGATGCGAGGTCTGGTAGGCGTGGTAAGTGCCTCCATCATTGGATCGGTGTTGGGTAATTTGTTGCTGGTCCTGGGTGTTTCACTGACAGTTGGTGGTATTCGTCATGGGCGTTTACGTTTTGAGACACGTCCTGCCAGCCAATATGCTTCCTTGCTGGCTCTTTCGATAGGTGGTTTGCTGCTACCAACGATTGCAGAATTGTTCGCGACACGAGAACATCAAGCACATGTCGTTGAGAATGGTATTGTGCTCTCTGATTTTATTGCAGTGCTACTGCTCATTGGTTATGTTGCCTCGATCTTATTCAGTGTTTTCCAGATTGGTGATAAAGTGAATGGAGAAGATACCGAGGTGGAGTTTGAGCCACTTATTGGTGCTCGTTCGCTCGCAGCTATTACACGTTTGATGGCATATCGTCGTCACGTATTACAAAATGTTGAAGCGGGTCGAAGTGGTTTATTGCACCAGATTGATGGGGCTGTTGATGCGATCGTTGCGCATGATTCAGGGCAAGAAGCACCTGATATGCACGCAGCGATCCACTCTGAAGCGGCGATCCAATCAGGGGCTGCGAAGGAAATGGTCTCCCAGTTACTCCCTGATGCCCACGCTACAGAGGCATCAGAGAAGAAAGAGCACCATCCCGCGCCATTATGGCGATCCCTGCTGATTTTACTTGTGGCTACCATTGGTGTAGGAATTATTTCCGAGATTCTGGTTGATTCGATTGAGCCAATGACAGAGATGTTGCATTGGAATCAGGCATTTGTTGGTCTGGTCTTTTTACCGTTGATCGGCGGGTTACCTGAATACATCAATACGATCTCGATGGCTCTGGATAAACGTATTGGTATGGTGCTATCCGCATCCGCAGGTTCGTCGATCCAGATTGCCTTGTTAATGGCACCATTGCTGGTATTGATCAGTTTGTTTGCTCCAGTTCGTCTGGATCTGGTCTTCAGTCTGGTCGAATTAGCTGTTCTGGCTCTGGCAACATTCTTATTCAGCGAGATTACAAAAGATGGAGAACTTGTCTGGCTGGAAGGGCTGTTGCTGATATTGCTTTATGCGATCATGGCTGGCACCGTCTTCATTTTTGGCAGCATACAGATATAAGTTTCTCATGCGGTTATGTCTGGCAGGGAAGAAACTGGGATGATTTTGCGCATCCTTTATTTCTTCAGATAAAAGAGCGCGTAGCCAGAACAGAACACTGGCTACGCGCTCTTTTATTGTATGAACGCTTTTCCTAGATTGGAATTGATAACACATTATGGCCTTCGCGCCCATTCTGTACCAGATGGGAGACGAAAAGCTCGATGACGAACGGTTTTTCGTAAAGTGGATTATGCTTATCATCCATAAAGAAGATGTGTAAGCGTTCTCGTCGTCCACTTGGTCCACTGGTTAGTGGCTGCATCGGCATCGTCACTTCCGCAACAAAGCCTGCTCCGGGTAGCTGGACATCTGCCTGTTGTACAACATAGGCATAATTCTGATAGATGGCTGAGCGCACCTCAATGTGAACATTTTCGCCTGCTGAGAGAGCACTTAGACCACCAGCATTTGCATCACTGGCTATCGCACGACCAATGACATTGATACGAATAGTATAGCTTTGATCTGGTTGGATGCGCATGGGTGTCTCAATGAGCGCAGCCGCAGAAGTCGTTTGCTGTTGTTCACCCAGAATAAATTGGCGCATACGCTGGATAAACGTAGAGTCTTTCAGGCTTGTCGACGTTGTGGTGCTGCCTGGCATATTTGCCTTTGCCGTAAGACGTGATATGGCTGGTAAAGAACCACTAAGCATGTTCTTAAAGCGTGTCAACGCAAGTTCTTTGCCCGTATGTTTTTCTGGCTCTAACTCTTCTGGAACATCGGTTTGTGGTACAGTTGGGAGTGATTGATGAGCAACGGTAATGGTCGCGTCGGATGCTGATTCATCTGCACTGGTAATGGATTGTACCCCTGTTGGTGCTTCCCCTTTTGGCGTATTTTCCATGCTTACAAGCCGTGTTGGAGTATCAGCGATATCCTCCTGGTTCTCTTTGGCAGCTTGTTTGGGTGTTGTCGGGTTCGTATTGTTCTTCAGTTCCTTCTCCGTATGCGTTGTTGAGGCATCAGGAGTGGAGGTATTGTCGGGTGCAGCAGTTGAATCTGCGTCAGTATCAATAGCAGCAACGGCCACGTCAGTATCAATAGGTTGCGTGTGAGCGAGTTCGGCAGTCGATGATGTATGTGATTCCTGCATATTTTCTTTGCTAGTTGGATGTTCAGGGCTATCTGGATACTTATTCATTCTGGTGGGCGTCTCTTTATCCATGCGTTTTTTAGCCTGCCCTTCCACAGGTTCCTCCCCTGATTGATATGCTTTAGACGAAGACTGACTGTTTTTCACTTTTGATAAAAAACGCCGAGCCATCTGTGATTGAAGCGGAACAATAGACATGGTAGCATTGTGTTCTTTTGGAAAAGACGGGTTGTTTGTAATATTTGACTGATTAATTTTATTATCGGCTGATCTTGAAGAGACGTTTATCTCTTCGTTTCCTTTTTGGGTATCTGTCAGAGATGGGTTCTGAGATGCTATCAGTTGTTGTGATTGAGTACTTATAGTATTCAACAATTGTAATAGCGTTTCAGAGAAAAATTTTGCATTTGGGATGCGTTCAGATTTTTCTAAAGCAAGTGATTGTGAAACCAAAGCATCGAGATGAGTGTTTACATGCGCATCGAATTCATGGAGCGTTCGTAAGGGATGGCGTCGACGTTCTTCGGCATGAGCAGGCGTCATGCCAGTCAGGAGAAGATAAAGCGTTGCTCCCAGGCTGTAGATATCGGAACATGGCTCAATCATCCCCTGTGCTGTTTCAGGAGCCGAGAAGTTGGTTGTATTCGTGGGGGTCGATGATTGAGAGCGTAACGTACGCAACTGGCCGGGGAGCCATGACACCATAAAAGCCGGGTCACCTGTCTCTTCAGGTTCGTTGAGAATGATCATTTCTGAATCGATGTCGCCAATGACGATTTTCTGTTTATGTAGTTGATCAAGCGTACGACTTAAACGATAGATCCAGGCAAGCGCTACCTGTTCATTTGGTAGGCCAAAATCGCCTTGTAGTAAGTTGTGCAACGTGGTAAGGCGTTGCGTCTGCTGTTGCTGTGTGTTGCTTTTCCAACTCGCGATAATGTAGAGATGATCATGAAAAAGACGTAGATCCACCAATGGAAGGATAGCAGGTAAATGCAAGCGACGAAGAAGGTCATATTCTTCTTGTACGGATGCTATTGCCTGTGCTTGCGTCTGTTCATCCAGACTACTGATATTAATATCATTGATGATGACTGGACGCTGTGAAAGCGTGTCAATGGCAATGAATAATTGTCTATTAGACCGACGACGTGCCAGTGATGTGATACGGTAGCGTGGAGAAATAGCTGTGTGCTGAATCAATGCCACTGAAGCTGATTGTTCAGGACGGGGAACGCGTTCTCCGCATTGACTACAGAACGTGGCATGTTCAATCAACTCTGCATTACATCGCTTGCAGCGTAATATATCGGATTGCTGTTGATCTGGAGATACGCTCATGCCGTAAAAAGCCTTTGGTAGAAAAAATTACTCAGTGAGATTATAACACAATGGATCTCCTTGCGTGTTGAGAATCTGGTCCGGATTAGGGCTTTTTGGTCTTTTTGGCAAAGGAAAAATGTGTTGCTCGCAGCGGATTTTGCGGGGTGTGTCGGAGCAAGTGGGCGGAATCCCCACTTGCTCGCCAGTAAACAATCAGGCGGTTTTTGAGTATGTGTGGATAATTTTATGCGGGACTCAGGCGCACGATTGGGAACTGGCGTGATGTCCGTCGTTGAAAGAGTTCATAGACGGGATATTCGCGCACGAGCAATTGCCATAGCCGTTTATATTCTTGTTCGTCTGTCACAACTGTCGCGATTGTCTCTATCGTGCGACCATGTGCCTTCACTCTGGTCTGTGGATTGGCGGCGAGATTGATATACCATTGTGAGTGTTTTGCAGCACCTCCATTAGAACCTGAAGTAATATAGTCATTTCCGTCTCTGACCGCGCTAACTTCATGAAGGCGAGTCTGGCCGCTTTTGCGACCAATAGTTGTCAAAATAATATTCATTGTTAATGCCTTATCTATCTGTATTATGGAATATTTTGTGTGAACAAATGTGAACAGATGAGATTTTTATAGTGACGTATCACCGCAAAAATTGCGTAGTTGTTTTTGCTAAGAAAAGAATACGTCCACAATGCTGGTAAAGTGCAGGCTCATCCTTTCTTTGTTAGAGAACACACATTTTTGTAGAAATTGTCAACTCAAAAGAAAATATATTGTTTGAAGCTGGCGTCGAATCGTATTCGTTTTCTGAAGAGAAAGCACGAGGAATATTGGAGTGATAAGATCTAGAGAGGATGAAGAGACGTATGTATCCTGTCTGGATCATGGACTGTAGCGCTTTGAGAGAGTATAGTCCAAATGTACTGTCGTACATCCAGATACGCATGTTAAGTGATGTCAAAACATGTTAATGTATGATTCTGAGAGAAAATCTTCTCGTATGCTTGGGTTTAACGAAAGTTTTTTTTCTTATAGAAAGATAGTAACGTCACTTCTATACAGGGTTAAACGTCATCTTTTGCTCTTGCCACGGATCACATGTTTTGTTAGAATCGCAGAGGGACTATGCACACACATTCTATCCTCCTTGGTATAGCGGACTTCGCTTGTCATGCCCTGGTGTCGTAGAATGATACAATAATACAGATCGTGGATAAGTAACAATAAAGGATAGGTAATCGTTTCCCTCTGGTTTCAGTCTGAAATACGATCCGATATCCGATATCATCCGGAGGTAAGTTTTCTTATGGATTTAGCCACCTTATTGTTCTGGATCTTTGCAGTGATCCTGGTGGTGGCCGCATTACTCGTGGTGGGTCTACGTAACATCGTGCATAGCGCTCTAGCCCTCGTCGTAGTGTTTGCGATGGCGGCTGGTATCTATACCCTGCTCAATGCAGAGTTCATTGCTATCGTGCAGATCCTAATCTACGTAGGTGCGGTTACAATCCTGATATTGTTTGCCTTGATGTTAACGCGCATCGCCGGGCTAACGAGGACGAACCCGACGAACCGACTGTGGCCGATAGCTGCAATCATTTGTATTCTGGTTGGTGGTACCATTATTTATGCCGTCACTACCAGCTCCCGTGCAATTCAGAATACGATGACCGCAGCTCAGGCAGCCAGTCAAGTGCCTGCTAATATCAATAATGTTGTACGCATTGGTCAGTTGCTGTACAGTCCGACATCGTACAGTTATGTACTGCCTTTTGAAATTGCATCGCTGGTCTTGCTGGTAGCGATTGTGGGAGCAATCATTATCGGCAGAGAGGATTAATCGTATGTTGACGCTTAATCATTTTCTAATACTCGGCGCTGTGTTGTTCTGTATCGGCCTGTATGGAGCAATAACCAAGCACAACGCGATTGCCGTATTGATGGGTATTGAAATTATGCTCAATGCCGTGAATATTACAATGGTTGGCTTTTCTTTTTTTAACCATGTCAACGCGCCCAGTCAGTTTGGTTTTGGCGTGACGAATCTGGGCACATTGTTGACTGGTCAGATCTTCGCTATTTTCATTATCACTGTTGCGGCTGCCGAAGCGGCTGTTGCGCTGGCAATGGTTATTGCTATTTATCGCAAACGTGATACTGTTGATGTTGGCGAGATCGATATGATGAAGTGGTGATCACAATGGCTTTGTATGAAAACTCGTGGCTGATTCTTTTTGCGCCACTCCTCTCTTTTGCTGTGATCATCTTTGGTACGCGTGTCGGCGATATGTTAAGCCGTCCACGTGTCGAAGCGTCCACACCGCACGAGCCACATCACGCTGTTGAGGCGCACGACTCGCATGGTGAAGATCATGGTGGACATGGTGAGGATGACGATGACGATCCTAAAGTACCTTCTTTAAGCGCATGGGCAAAAATCAGTGCTTATGTGTCTATCCTTATCATGGCGGTTGCTTGTATCTATTCCTGGGTTTTACTCATCAGTTCAATGGTTCCTTCTTCTCCTCTTCCGACAGAAGGTATTACCGTTTTCTCCTATACATGGTTGAACGTCAGTCCTTTAAGCTATACGATTGCGTTCCACGTGGATCGCCTCGCCATTGCTATGCTGGTGGTGGTAACGACGATTTCTCTCCTGGTTCAATTTTATTCACAAGGGTACATGGAAAACTCGGCCGGGTACGCACGCTTTTATTCGTATCTTTCGCTGTTCGCTTTCTCCATGCTGGTAATTGTTTTCGCGCAGAACTTCCTGGTGATGTTCGTTGGCTGGGAACTGGTCGGCTTAAGCTCATATCTGCTGATCGGATTCTGGATTAACAAGCGTTCAAAACCAGAGGAACAGCGTCCCTCCCCTGCTGAGGCAAACCTGCAAGCCTTCATTATGAACCGTATTGGTGATGTTGGCTTTATCCTCGGTATTATGATTCTTTTCGTGAACACCGGGACATTTGAGTTCTCTGGTATTGAGCAGCATATCACTCAGTATCATACGAGTCCGGCCTTGCTTGGTGTTGCGATGATTCTGATCTTCTGTGGCGCGGTTGGTAAGTCGGCGCAATTGCCGTTACATACCTGGTTGCCATCCGCGATGGAAGGTCCTACTCCTGTGAGCGCTCTAATCCACGCTGCTACGATGGTTGCCGCTGGCGTGTATATGGTCGCTCGTACATTTCCTCTGTTCGCGGACGCCTCTCCGGTCGCTTTCCAGGTTGTGGCCTGGATTGGAGCTTTGACGGCTTTCTTCGCCGCGACGATTGCGCTGGTACAGTCGGACTTCAAGCGTGTGCTGGCTTTCTCGACGATCAGCCAGTTAGGATACATGTTTGTGGGTCTGGGCGTGGCCGGTTCTGAATATGGTGTTGGTCCTGGTATGTTCCACCTGTTTACGCATGCATTCTTCAAAGCACTGCTCTTCCTGGGTGCTGGTAGCGTGTTGCACGGTCTGCATCATGCCATGCATAAAGAGGTTCAGGATATGCGCCTGATGGGCGGTCTGGCATCGAAGATGCCGATCACTGCCGCGACCTGGTTGATTGCTGTATTAGCGATCTCAGGTTTCCCCTTCTTCTCCGGTTTCTACAGTAAGGAAGAAATTATCGGTCTGGCGCTGGAGCACCATGATATCGTGATCTATCTGTTGACATTGGTGACAGCTGGATTAACTGCCTTTTACATGTTACGTGCCTTTATTCAGGCATTTGGCGGCAAAGGTGGCAAATTCATGGGATTATGGGGTGGTCCATATCGTGGTACAGGTGAAGTACATGAATCCCCCTGGACGATGACAATTCCTCTGATCTTGCTCTCCATTCCAGCGATCTTTGCTGGTTACTGGTTCGGTTTCTACAGTTATGTCAATGTTACGGCTGAGCATGTGCTCAACTTGAATGTTGGGGCACTGTTGGCTGATCCACTTACCTGGCTCGGTGTGGTTGTTTCGCTGGCTGGCCTGGGCGTTGCCTGGGGCATTTATGGTCGCGTCGAACTGGCGAAGATCCATGCAGTTGTAGAGTCAAATGCATTCCTGCGTACATTGCATCGTATTCTGTATAATCGTTACTATGTTGATACATTGTATAACTGGATTGCTGTCTACGTGGTGTTAGGTATTGCTAATCTTGCTCAGGCGTTTGATCAATATATTGTCGACGGTATTGTGAACGGTGTGGCTCGTATTATCACCAGTGCTGGTAGTGACGTTCGTCATGTTGAGACTGGCCGTGTACAGTCGTACATGATTGGTTTCTTTGGCGGCGTTGCTGTGTTGGCTATTGTTGCTATTGTCTTAATAACTACAGTAGGAAAGTAGAGGATGTAGTTCGTTATGTTTTGGTCGAGCCCTCTAACTTGGATTCTACTGGTGCCAGCCATTGGTGGTGTTGTAACGTATGCCGTTCCGCAGAAAGCATCGCGCTGGATTGCTTTGATCGCCTCTGCGCTCACATTGATCGTATCACTGGTACCTTTCTTTATCATTGTAAATGAACATGGCATGACTGGCTTTGGGAATATACAGCAGTTGCCAATGTCTGTAAATTTACCGTGGGTTAGTTTCACGGCAGGTTCTATGCACTTTCAGGTCAGATACTTTCTGGGTATTGATGGTTTGAGCCTGTCGATGGTTGTCCTGAATGCTTTTTTGACGATGCTCACGATAATTAGCGGTTGGAATAAGCCTCGTGTAAAGGATTACATGGCTATTTTGTTACTGCTAGAAGCAGGAGTGATGGGCGTCTTTATGGCGATGGACCTGTTCCTCTTCTTCCTTTTCTGGGAGGTAGAACTGGCACCGACATTCTTGCTTATCGGCATTTGGGGAAGTGAGCGGGTCAGGCGTGGTGTTCCTGGTCGCGTCTATTCTGCCTGGAAGTTCTTGCTATACTCGTTCTTTGGTAGCATCTTCATGCTGATCGGTATTCTGGTACTCTACTTTACCAATGTCGCTCATGGTGGTACGCCAACGGCAAGTATGGTCTACTTTGCTCAACACATACAAAGCTATCAGCTTCCGCTGTTCGGTTGGATGATTGGTTCACAATTATTGATTTTCTTGTTGATCTTTGTCGCTTTCGCGATCAAGATTCCCATGTTTCCATTTCATTCCTGGTTGCCGGATGTCTACACTGATGCTCCGACTGAGACGAGTGTGATGTTATCCGGTGTGCTATCGAAGATGGGTGCATATGGGTTGATCCGTATCTGTCTTGGTTTATTCCCACAAGGTGTGAATCAATTCTCCGGTGCATTGATGGCGTTCGCGGTGATTAATATCATCTATGGTGCGCTCATTTGTCTTGCTCAGAAAAATATGAAGAGAACGGTCGCTTATTCAAGCTTTAGCCATATGGGGATCATTCTGCTTGGAGTCGCGGCGGCGGCTGGAGCAAGCAATGGTATCTTTACCGGACAGTCTGCTGAAGCATTCCGGCAGGCGGCACTGGTTGGGGCGATCTTTCAAATGTTTGCGCATGGGATCATTACAGGTCTGCTCTTCTTCTGTGAAGGTGTGATCTATGATCGAGCGCAGACACGTGATGTTACCGCCTTTGGTGGTGTGGCGAAGCGAATGCCCTTCTTAGCGGCATTGTTTCTTCTTGGTAGTATGGCGTCGTTGGGGCTGCCTGGTCTGGCAGGGTTTGTGTCAGAATACATTGTATTCACCGCTAGTTTTCGTATCTGGACAGTTGTTACTATCATTTCGGCCTTTACCATGATTCTGACCGCAGCCTATCTGCTCTGGATTGTGAAACGTGTCTTCTTTGGCACATTCAATTCAAAGTGGGATAAGCTCGCTGATGTAAATTTACGAGAGGCAATTCCGTTGATGGCGTTGGCTGCGGTGATCGTGATAGTAGGAGTCTATCCAACCCCTATTATTCACGTAATCCAACCGTGTGTTACGCAGATTATGCATACAGCTAGTATCGCCGTCGCCCTTAATAAATAGGGAACAGCCGAGGTGATAGCCAGTTGGTGATAGGCTGGCTGGCTATCGCCTGTTGGGATAAGGAGTTTGTAAGTTGGTTAAGTCATCTGATCTCTACCTACTGGCTCCACAGATAAGTCTTGTGGTACTGGCGCTAGTAGTGATGATAGTTTCCCTATATGTCAAGCGGCGTATCATTATCGCAGGGATCTCGCTGGTTGGGTTAGCGGTCCCTACGGCTTTTGTGATTGTGCAAGCCTTGACGTTGAAAGGGACACATACAGCATTTTTTAACATGCTGATTGTTGATTCATACTCGCTCTTTTTTGATATTGTTTTTCTGCTGATTGCTGCCATCATGATCCTGGTTTCGTATGAATATATTGGGAAGTATGTCAAGGCGGATGGTGAATTTTATTCGCTCTTGCTTTTCTCGGTTGTGGGCATGATGTTTATGGCCAGTACTGGAGAACTGATTACCATTTATATTTCGCTGGAGTTAACCAGTTTTCCGTTGTATGTGATGGCTGGTATGCTGCGCACACATCAAAAGTCAGCGGAAGCGGCGGTGAAGTATATCCTGCTTGGTGCAATGTCTTCGGCAATTTTGCTTTACGGTTTCGCCTTACTCTACGGTTTGACGGGCACTACTGATCTGGCTGGTATTGCTGTGACCTTCAAGCAGAGCCTGCATGATGGGAACTTGATGGTCTTGATTGCCGACGTGTTGATTATTGCGGGCTTTGGGTTCAAGATTTCGGCTGTTCCATTCCACATGTGGGCACCCGATATCTATGAAGGTGCTCCTACTCCTGCTACAGCCTTCTTCTCAGTTGGTTCTAAAGCCGCAGGCTTTGCTGCTATGATCCGTGTTTTTACCTATGGTGGTCTATGGCAGGTGAACCTGACTGATTTGATTGTGATCTTGAGCATTGTCGCAGCTCTGACGATGACATTGGGTAACCTGGTCGCAGCAGTGCAGAGCAATGTAAAGCGTTTGATGGCGTATTCGAGTATCGCGCAGGCCGGGTATATTCTGGTTGGCTTTATTGGTAGTCTGGCAACAGGCAATCCTGATGGAAATGCGTCCGTATTGCTGTTTATTCTGGTCTATGTCGTAACAAATCTGGGGGCGTTCTCCGGTATAATCGCGCTCTCGAATCTGACTGGTGGTGAGAGGATTGAGGATTTCCGTGGCCTGTGGAGACGGGCACCTCTGTTGAGTGTTGCGACTGCTCTCTGTTTACTATCGCTGGCTGGTATTCCTCCGGTTGCTGGTTTCTGGAGTAAGGTTGTGCTCTTCTCAGCCGCCTGGGGACTTGGACAGCAGTGGTTGGTCATTCTGGCCTTGTTGAACAGTGTTGTTTCACTGGTCTATTATGGGCGTATCGTCAAGGTTATGTTCTTTGACGCTCCAGCTAAGGAAGACCATCTGGTTGCATCACCTGGCCTGGGTATATCGATTACCCTGGCAACAGCTGGTTTAATCGTGCTTTTCTTTGCTGTTCAGAGTGTCTTGTATGCGACAAGCCCGGCAGCGAGTAGCTTACTGGCATCGCTTGTTAAGTAGCCCGAATTTTGCTTATTATAAGGAAAAGAAAAGACGTGACGAAGATCTTCGTCACGTCTTTTCTTTTCCTTCGTTCATTTTCCTGTGAAATGAGTTGCGATGGCTCTTTCCACTCTTCATCTCTCATGTCACCTGGATTGGCGTGATGATATATTTATCATGAAAATGCTTCTATGCACTATCTTTACTCTGCTATGCTCCTCTCTCAGTGATATTTAAATTGTAAGTATTCTGCATTTTATCTGACTTTATATGTCGGAGCGTTTCTTACGGTAATTTCTCCATTGATCCTTCAAGTTGATGGGCTTATCTATTTGTAGAGTGAACTTTTGTCCACTGCTACAATAACGCGCCGACGAGTTGAGCTCTATCTAGCCTCCTCATGGTGCCGTTCGTACGCTTATCCCAGTTATTGTGGTTAAAGTACGAATGCTATCAATCCATAAATGATTTTAATCTACGATGTAAAATATTTTTCCCAAAATAAGCTTTTATTCACTCTATTATTTTACTGCTTGTTTGTTGTTGGGTTTTATTTGGATTACTGTTTGCTTGCTTTTCTACTTTCATTATACGAGGATATAGCTCAAGAATTTAGTTTGTATGTCACTGATAATGGCTATGATGAGCAGATTTTAGGATGATGATGGGAGCAATTCATTAGTATTGACAAAGGCCGTGTATCCATCGTACTATGTGCATAGAATACTGTACGCTTTATATAATTTTATGAAGCGTAAATAAGCTCGCGACGGCTGTGAAAGACGTTGCCCTGGCTTTTATATTTGTGCTATATCGCAAATATGACACGCTGAAGTGGTGAATACTATGACATTGTATCAATATTCGTGGATTGTCTTATTAGCACCGCTCGTCTCTTTTGTTGTGATTATTTTTGGAATGCGTCCCTGGGACCTTATGCGTCGAAGCAATTCTGAAGTCACAACCGCTCATAGAGACGTTAATAAGCATAATGTTGGGGATGATCGAAGTTACCATACACATGATCTATACGATGATGATGATCCAAAGGTATCGTATCTGACAGCGGGTGCCCGCTGTAGTGCCTATGTTGCCATCCTGATCATGGCGATTGCTTGTTTGTTTTCATGGGTACTTTTGATATCTAGTGTGATTTCCCCTTCTCCTACCCTGCAGGGGGGTATGCGCAACATTGTATCGTATACCTGGTTCAGCAACTATACAATCGCTTTTCAAGTCGATCAACTGGCGTTGGCGATGATGGTGGTAGTGACGACTGTTGCTCTGTTGGTTATGTTCTACTCTCAAGGGTATATGCATAATTCCGCTGGCTATGCTCGCTTTTATTCCTACCTTTCTCTCTTCGCTTTTTCGATGCTGGTGATTGTGTTATCCGAAAATTTTTTAGTAACTTTTATTGGTTGGGAGTTGGTCGGTCTAAGTTCTTATCTACTTATCGGCTTCTGGATTAATAAACGAGCTAAACCTGATGAACAGCGCCCCGCGCCTGCAAGCGCCGCTGTTCAGGCTTTCGTGATGAACCGTATTGGTGATGTTGGCTTCATCATTGGTATTATGATCCTCTATGTGAATACCAATTCATTCGATTTCCAAACAATGTTTAACACAGCTCCGCATACGATGAGTAAGACCCTGCTGGGCGTCGCGATGTTGTGTATTTTCTGTGGGGCAATTGGTAAATCTGCGCAATTTCCCTTGCATACCTGGTTGCCATCTGCTATGGAAGGCCCAACTCCTGTCAGCGCTCTGATCCATGCTGCGACGATGGTTGCGGCTGGAGTCTATATGGTAGCGCGTACATATCCTCTCTTTGCTGCGGCTGCACCTTTTGCTTTGCAGACAGTGGCATGGGTTGGTGCTTTTACGGCCCTTTTTGCCGCGACAATTGCGCTGGTACAGTCCGATTTTAAGCGTGTGTTAGCCTTCTCAACCATCAGTCAGTTAGGATACATGTTTGTTGGTCTGGGCATTGCTGGTCAGGAGTACAGTGTTGGCCCTGGTATGTTTCATTTGTTCACGCATGCTTTCTTTAAAGCGTTGCTCTTCCTGGGTGCTGGTAGTGTGATTGATGCACTGCACCATGCGACACATAGGGAAGTACAGGATATGCGTCAGATGGGTGGTCTGGCTGCCCGCATGCCAATAACGGCTGTTACATGGTTGATCGCGACGATGGCGATCTCAGGTTTCCCCTTTTTCTCAGGTTTCTGGAGTAAAGAATTTATTATCAGTCGTTCTTTTGAACAGGGTGATCTTGGTATCTACCTCTTTACGTTAATAACCGCTGGCCTGACCTCTTTCTATATGCTGCGAGCCTTTATCCTGGCCTTTGGTGGTGAGGGTGGAAAGTTCCACGGCTTTTGGGGTGGGAAGTATCGCGGGGAGGGTGATCCTCATGAGTCACCTGTAACAATGACGATTCCTCTGGTAATCCTGGCAGCCTTCGCAATTTTTATTGGCTACTTCACCGACTTTTTCAACTATGTCAGTCCTGGGGCGACGAATTTAAGCTATGTAAGCTTATTGATCGCGCCTGATACCTGGATTGGTGTAGCTGTCGCATTCATTGGTGGGGGAGTTGCCTATGCGATGTACTGTTATGTTGGCTATGAGAGAGTCACCATTGCTGTCAAGAATAGTCCTCTTCTCTCGTTTATGCACCGCGTGCTCTACAATCGCTACTATATAGATACCCTGTATGATCTGATCGTCCGCTATGTTATCTTTGGCATCTCAAATATTGAACAGGCCTTCGATGCTCATGTTGTGGACGGTATTGTGAACGGCGTTGCTCGTGTTGTTACGCTGCTTGGCAGTAGTGCTCGCCGTATTGAGACTGGCCGCGTGCAGTCATATATGATCGGTTTTTATAGTGGTATCGTGGTGCTCGCATTAATTGTTTTTGTGTTGATTGTGAGAGGTTAAGAAGGTTATGTCGATATTCGCGAGTGATCTCATCTGGATTATTTTGCTGCCGATCATTGGTGCTCTGGTAGCGTATGCATTACCTGTAAAGGCCGCACGATGGGCATGCCTGATTTTTTCGGCAGCAACGTTTGTGCTGTCGTTGTACATCTATCTCCGTTTGTTAGGGAGTGGTCAAGGTTTTGGTGATATTACCCATCTGGTAGATGCTACAGCTGATACACGGTGGGTCAGTTTCAACGTTGGAAACTTTCGCCTTAACATCGACTTCTTTCTTGGTGTTGATGGTTTGAGTTTGCCACTGGTGATCCTGAATGCTTTACTGACGCTGCTTGCCATTATCGGTGGCTGGGAGAAGCCACGTGTGAAAGATTACATGGCTTTGCTCCTGCTGTTAGAAGCAGGGGTGATGGGCGTCTTTATGGCGATGGATCTGTTTCTCTTCTTCCTCTTCTGGGAGGTTGAACTGGCCCCGATGTTCCTGCTTATTGGTGTCTGGGGTAATCAGCAGATCAAACATGGTGTTCCTGGTCGCATCTATTCTGCCTGGAAATTCCTGCTGTACACGTTTTTCGGTAGTATTTTTATGCTGGCTGGTATTCTGGTGCTTTACTTTACCAACGTGGCGCACGGTGGTATGCCGACGGCAAGTATGGTCTACTTTGCCCAGCATGTGCAAAACTACCAGCTTCCGCTGTTTGGTTGGATGGTTGGTTCTCAGTTGCTGATTTTCTTGTTGATCTTTGTAGCTTTCGCGGTCAAGATTCCAATGTTCCCACTGCATACATGGCTACCGGATGTACACACGGATGCGCCAACTGAGGTCAGTGTGATTCTGGCTGGTGTGTTACTGAAAATGGGTGCGTACGGTTTGATTCGTATCTGTCTGGGTTTGTTCCCGCAAGGGGTGAATCAATTTGCTGGCATACTGGCGGTGTTTGCAGTGATCAATATCATTTATGGCGCGGGCATCTGTCTTGTCCAGAAGGATATGAAGAAGCTGATCGCTTATTCGAGTGTGAGCCATATGGGGATTGTGCTGCTTGGGGTTGCGGCTGCGGCAGGTGTTGGTGATGGGATTTTTACCGGACAGGCGGCTGAAGCATTCCGGCAGGCGGCATTGATTGGTGCCACTGTTCAATTATTCGCTCATGGTATCATTTCAGGCTTGCTTTTCTTCTGTGTGGGTGTGATTTACGATCATGCGCATACGCGTGAGATTTCAGCTTTTGGTGGTGTTGCGAAGCGGATGCCTTTCCTGGCGACGCTCTTTACTCTCGCGGGTATGGCATCGTTAGGGTTGCCCGGTCTGGCTGGTTTTGTCGCGGAATATATGGTCTTTACTGCCAGTTTCCGTATCTGGACGGTTATTACTATAATCTCAGTCTTTACCATGATTCTGACGGCGGCTTATCTGCTCTGGATGTTAAAGCGTGTCTTTTTTGGCACCTTCAATCCGAAGTGGGATAAGCTCCTTGATGTAAATCTACGTGAGGCAATTCCGTTGGTGGCTCTGGCTGCAGTGATCGTGTTTGTGGGGATCTATCCGGCTCCTTTTATTAATGTGATTCAGCCAAGTATTGCTCAGATTATGCATACTGCTGCGGCCGCAGTTGCTCTCAGTAAGTAAGGAAAGCACAGGAGCGCTGCCGCATTCGGCAGCGATGAACCTGCTGTCAATTGTGTGTTAACGCATCATAGTGTGCTTACGCGCCAGATAAAAGAAGAGAAAAGTGCGCTGAAATCGTGCTTTTCTTTTCTTTTATCTGGCGCGTTGTTGTTCCGGGCAGGATAGAAGCCCTGGTGTTACTCCGCACTATACCTTTTGGCTGTATAGTGGCCTGTTATATGCATCATACGTTATTATGAACAGAGATCGTTCTATATACTGTATAAAAATAAGGAAAAAAAGCTCTATGGGTTCTGTAAATAATAATCCCCAATCCTGGGGAAGATATCCGACAGTAAAATCCAGTCAGGTTATACCCGTTTTCTGGCGTGATGAACTTCCTGATCTCGCTTCATTCGATAAATCAATACTTCCTTATGGTTATGGACGAAGTTATGGTGATAGTTGTTTAAATGACGGTGGTGTTTCAGTTGATGTGAGCCGCCTGAAAAACTTTATTGCTTTTGATGAAGAACAGGGTTTATTACGGTGTGAGGCTGGAGTATCGTTAGCGGAAGTCCTTGAGATGTCTGTACCGCGCGGCTGGTTTGTGCCAGTGACACCGGGAACGAAGTTTGTTACCGTTGGTGGTGCGATTGCGAACGATGTGCATGGTAAGAATCATCATAGGGCAGGCACATTTGGTCGTCATGTAACGCGGTTTGAACTGTTGCGTTCGAACGGTGAGCATCTGATCTGTTCACCGAGCGAGAATGCCGAGTTGTTCCGTGCAACTATTGGCGGTCTGGGTTTGACTGGTATTATTTTGTGGGCTGAGTTTCGCCTGAAGCCAATCACAAATCCGTATATCGATATGGAGTCGATCCGTTTTGATTCGCTGGATGAGTTTATGACGTTGTCCGCTGAGTCAGATAAGGATTTCGAGTATACCGTATCCTGGGTAGATCTTTTGATTGGTGGTCCTGGTCTATGCCGTGGCAAATTTATGCGTGGCAATAATAACCATTCGCGTGAGTTAGCGACAAAACCATTGAAGAAGAGACGCTTGCCACTGGCTGTGCCAATAGATTTCCCCTCTTTCGTCCTGAACACGTATACTGTGAAGGCTTTTAATGAGTTATATTATCATGTGCAGCGAGAGAAGTTTGTAAGTAAGGTTGTTTCATATGAGCCATTCTTCTATCCGCTGGACGCGATCCATACGTGGAATCGTATGTATGGGCGTAAGGGCTTCTTCCAGTATCAGTTTGTTGTGCCGTTTGAAACAGGGCATGATGCGATGCGTGATATTCTTAGACGTATTCAACGTTCTGGAGAAGGTTCATTCCTGACGGTATTGAAGCAGTTTGGTACGCTAAAATCTCCGGGTATGCTCTCTTTCCCTCGTCCTGGTCTGACATTGGCTCTGGATTTTACCAATAATGGGCAGAAGACGATGCAATTGATGAATGATCTGGATCATATTGTGGAGCAGAGTAATGGTGTTGTCTATCCGGCAAAAGACGCCCGTATGAGTCCCGAGATGTTCCAGAAGTTTTACCCGCAGTGGAAAGAGTTTGAACAGTATATCGACCCGCAGTTTTCTTCCAGTTTCTGGCGTCGCGTTACTGAAGGTGCTTCTATCCCAACAATCTAAAACGATATAAATAAATAAGGCGAAAGTGTATCTGTGATGAAAGTAGTAATTATCGGGGCTAGCTCGGCTATTGCCCATGAAACAGCGAAGTGTTTTGCCCGTGATGGTGCTGATCTCTTCCTGGTTGGTCGTTCTGATGAGAAATTGGCAGTTGTTGCCGATGATTTGCGTGTACGCGGCGCGAAAAATGTCACCACACATGTTCAGGATGTGGCAGATCTGGATAGCCATGAAGATCTCTTGCAGCAGGCGATTACGGTGTTGGGCGGGATGGATGTATTGTATATCGCTCATGGCACATTGAGTGATCAGCAAAAGAGTGAGCGGAGCGTCGCTGAGACGCTCAAAGAATTGAACACCAACGGGTTGAGTGTAATTTCGCTGTTAACGATCGCGGCGAATTACTTTGAGCAGCAGCGTCATGGATGTATCGCAGTCATTTCATCGGTTGCCGGTGATCGTGGACGTAAGAGCAATTATGTCTATGGCACAGCGAAAGCAGCGGTTTCCACCTTCTTACAGGGCTTGCGTAACCGTCTTGCATCGTCTGGCGTTACCGTTGTGACTGTGAAACCCGGTTTTGTTGCGACACCAATGACCGCACATTTGAAACAGGGTCCTTTGTTTGCGGATGCACAGAAGGTTGGCGAAGGTATTTATAATGCCATTCAGAAGAAGAAAGATATTGTGTATCTGCCCGGCTTCTGGCGTGTGATCATGTTTGTGATCAAGAGTATCCCAGAAGGAATTTTTAAAAAACTACCGCTTTAATGGACCTGGACTTGTTTGTGTGTGAAGGAGGCGCGGTTTATCTATAAGAAAAAACGCCACAAAGTTATTGTTTTT
>Ga0310811_10000556_pt1 | contig 47731 bp, 52 predicted proteins | sample YCmetagenome_FD_207642 | JGI IMG/M metagenome (GOLD analysis project Ga0310811, IMG submission 207642) | Soil microbial communities from experimental microcosm in Duke University, North Carolina, United States - YC | ecosystem: Engineered > Artificial ecosystem > Soil microcosm > Unclassified ...
ATCTGGATGTCGGCCTGCGAGGGCGAGGGATCGCCGCTAGGGTGGTTGTGCATGAGCCTGCGGCGTCTATTATCTATTTGAGTTTGCTGTTATTTTAGATTCTGATCGAGCTGTAGGAGGCGGAGACTGGGGCATGTAGTGGGTGATTGTTCGTGATAGTCACGAGAGTTCACGCTCGGTCCTGGCCGCTTCGATTGGAGTCCTTGTTTCAATGCCCGATCTGTCCGTGACATGCATTTCAGTGCGTATCGACGGCTTACGGACACCGCCGAAAGCATCAGCCTGAATGCTCAGGTTTTCCGTTAACGTGTCCTTTCATCGACGGCTTCCTCCAATACGTGCAACGTATCGCGCCGCTCGAACAGTAAAATTAGCTCTCTGACCCGGGCCGATTTGCGGTCGCCGGGAATTTCGTCAATGTCCACGCCCAGGAGAAAGCAAAGGTTCTTAAACTCTTCCATATCGAACGCCGTACACAGCTCATCGAACAATTTCTTACGTTGAGCTATCGAAATACGCGACTTCGTTGCCGCTACCGAAGCAACGGACTTCGGCCACGCCCCCTCCGAGAGGGAAACTGGGCGCGACTCAATGAAGCTTCGCAAGCACGAAGCCGCGGAATACGCTGCGTACTCTTGCCACATGTCATTCTTTTTGCCGTCGGCGAAGTCGCAGATGGCTCGGATCGTCAAGAATCCCACCTTCTTGACAGCGCTGAATGCCGCAGAAGCGACTCCTGCACTCTCCATCTCAATTGCGATGAGATCGCGTTGCAACGACCGAAGCTCTTGGGCAGCCTCGCTTGAAGCAATCACCTTCTCTCCAGAGGCAATTGGTCCGACATGAATTCTCGGCTCGATGGCGCTCGCGCTTTTCCCATCGGGCCTTGAAGGCAAATGTGCGCGCCACGTTGAGTCGGTCAAGTTCAGTATTCCATCCACGAGGATGGGGTCCGCCTGAAATTGCCGAGCTCGATGCTCCTGATGATTGGGTCGAACCTTCGAGAGCTCATAATAGAAAATGGAGTTCGAGGCCACGATATCGCCGAAGCCCTGATCCTTTCTAGAGATTCCACCAGCAATTCCATTCACAAGTACAAATCGCGGCTTCCATTTGTGGATGAGGTCCGATGTCGCATGTGCGGCATCGAGATTTCCCATCGAATGAAGGAGAGTGGCAACAACTCGATACGAGCCGCCGCGTCTTGTTGGAATCGTTCCGCGAAGGTACGTGCGGGTCGAATCCGATGTCGACGAAATCGGTACCAGCTCAGGAAAATAATGCTTAAGCGCAGCCAATTCCTTCCGCAACGCGACGACAACTGCGAAGTCGACTGATTCGTCCTCCACCTGTCGCGAGAGGTCGGTAGCCTGCTTGTCAGTAAGCTCGACAGCAACCGAGCTGAGAAATGCTGCGACGCGGCTCTCATGGCGCCGTTTCATGAGAAGCAACGAATCCGCTGTGTAAGTGGTCGGATCCTGATCGACCAAACGATGATGCGTTGGACATAGGATGATCAAGTTGTCTGCGTCGTTGCGCGACTCTTCGGATTGCGCGGGATCGAATCTCGGCCCCCCGGGAGAGGCCGCACGAATGTGGCAGAGTTCGCCCAGTAATGCGCGAGATTGAGGCTGAACGAGCTGCGTTGTACATCCCGGGAAAGCGCATAGGCCCCCCGAAGAAGCGAACAGAATCTTTATCGAACGATCACTGGGTTGTCGTCGCATAGCACCTCAAGCACGCTCCGCATGCCGTCGCCCCGTAGTCAAGAGATCATAGCCTTCAACGCCCATCAACCGGATACGTGTCGATAAGCCGACACTTTGTGGCTAACGTTGCTATTGAGCAGGCCGTCTAGAGCTGCGCGACATCGAGTAGCCTTCTAACTCTTCTTTGCGGGGGGCATGTTCTTTCCATTTGCATCGTGGAGGCATTCGCGCTTAAGTTGATCATATTGAAGGTCCGTCTTAATTGACATGGCGTACTTCCGCGCGGAAACGCGACGGGGGATGGATGATCGACTCTCTTCGCGTTGCAAAAACAGCAAATTTTCACATTCTTAAGCGGCAGATGAGCAATGCCGCATTGGATGACCTTTTTCGCCAAGTTCGGGCAAGCCAGCCCTCGGCCTCCCAAAACATATTCTACCATCGGCGCGTCCAAGCTGGGCGCGCGCGTTGGTCTGCGATCTCCTTCCTCTATGACCGCTCGCCTTCATTCTTAACCGAAGACGCAGGAATCCGAGAACGAATCTGCGGATTTATTCTTTTGATCGAATATCGCGATCATCTCGCGATTCTTAAATCCAAGCTCGATCTTCCGGCAGGATTTTTCACCCGCTATCTCGGTCGAGTATCAGCCGAACGCGTGGATCGTGCGGTCGCACGGCAGGGAGCGGTGTTCGAAAAGATTCGGCTTCGAAACATGTCGGTCTCCAAGCACGTGATGAGGAGTAAAACGTTCGAAGCCGATGACCTACAAAATGTTGTCGGGCCTGCTGGCGCAAACCGGTATGTGCCCCAGGCGTACGCGGTCCGGTCGGGAACTGACCACTATTCTACAACTCCTAGCACCGGCAGGATAGGGCAGCGGTCTGATCGGGTCGATCACCTCGCACTTGTGGAGTACGCGAAATCTGTAATTGACGAGCTGGTAGGTGGAAGAGCTGCACCTGCCAGCTTTCTCCGTACCTTAGCCCGCGCTATCGATTTGGCGAGTATTGGCGGCACCGCGCGTCCAACAAGTTTTGCCGTCGACGTTGCGGGATTTGTTGATGCGATCCATGTCGATCGCGAAATCAGACTTGTACATGAAGATAGCGGTAGACTCACTCAACTCTCCAAGCATGAAATCGATGCAGCGTTAAATGAGCTCGATCGTGCGTTTAGGGTCAGCGGCGACGGAAAGAGGATGGATATCTTCGACGGTGCTGATTCGGTTGGAGCAATTGCAATCAACCAAGCTCGCGTAGCATTGCGTGACTTGCAATTGCCGATCACTGCCGGCATCGAGGTCGAAAGTACAGAGTATGCTCTCGGTCACGATCCAAATCGGATCTCGCTCCGACGCTACATCGATCGCGAGGATAAGTTCATATTGCTGTTCGACGCCCTCTCTTTAGCTTACATCGACGGGACCTTGTTCCGCGACGAAGGCTTTGTAGATGGTGGCGCAGCCCTGTTGCGCCATTTGCGCTCTGATCCGCTCCTAGACGGAGTGACTGATGAAAAGGGTAACTTTTCGACGCGAAAGGCCACCTTTGATGCTGACTCCACTTTCGGTGTGATCGAAGCGAGTGTTGCGGACGGGGACGATGTGCTTGTGTGCGACGATCTTGGCGACGAATGGGCGGACTATATTGGGCTAAACAACTCCAGCAGCCCGCCTAGAATTACCTTTTATCACGCAAAGCATGGTCCACTATCGCTCGGTGCTGGGCCGTTCCATATCTCCGTGAGCCAAGCAATTAAGAACTTGCAGCGTATGAGCCTTCCGCCGGAATCGATGGAAGCGAAAATTCGTGGTTGGAACAACAAGTATGTAAGCGGTAGCGGAGTCAAAACCCGGATCAAGAGGATTGTCCGAGGCGATGCCGACGAGCTAATGAACGAATTCGCTCAAGTGCGGCTTGCGCCGGATGCAATTCGTCGGGTCTTCATCGTGACCTCTTCGCTGAGCCGCGGTGCTGTTGAAGAGGCGCTAAAGGAAGTCGCAGCCGGCCAAGCGCCAGACCCATACTTCGTTCAGCTCTATTGGCTGTTGATGTCATTCTTCTCGGCGTGTACCGAAATGAACGCACATGGATACGTGATCTGTCAAACTTAGCAGGCGCTGATCACGGAGTCGGTATTCGAAACTGCGATTTGGCTATTCCGGCTGTTAAGGCCCGACAGCCGGCTGACTGCTAACCTATGCGCAGTTGTAGTAAAGAGCGCGTGCCATGCTTACTTTGCAGCAGATGGAAGAGGTAAGGGTTCGCCTAGCGCAGCAACTGATATTCTACATGCCCGTTAAGCTGTTTCCTATTGCGCAGAAATTAGCGTTTCCGATTCTTTTAGAGTTCACACGACTAGTGGATTTTAGGAATCTGGAAATTCCACCAGAGAAGATCAAAATTACTGACTTGATCTACGAAGACAGGCTTCCGTCAGTGTTCGAGTCGTTTATCGCTCGGCGGTTTTCCGAGGGGAATAAGCAAGCGGAGTTGCGAGTAGCGGGAATCATTACACCAGATCACAAGATCGTCCTGGCAGATCGTAAAACGGCAGAGGGATTTCTAATAAAGGCAAACTCAGCGGTTTGGTATGAAATTGTAGCAAGCCTGCAATCGGATTGGAGCCAAGCGTATTCACTTTCTGCGACGCGTTGGGAAGAGATCGTCGCTGGTGCCTTCGATAAAGCGGGGTTCGACGAGGTGACATTAACGCCACGCTCAGGGGATCACGGACGGGATGTCATAGCTGTTCGAAGGGGGTTGGTTGCATCAAGATCATAGGATCGGTGAAGGCGTATAAGCCGAGGAACGAGGTTTCATATGATGACATTCGTGCATTGCTGGGCGTACTCAGCGGGGAGCAGAATGCCTCTAAGGGAATCCTGACTACAACGTCGGACTTTCCGCCAAGGCTAATATCTGATCCGTTCATAACTCCCTTTCTGCCGACGCGTCTCGAATTGATGAACGGTGACAGCCTTCAAAAGTGGCTTGGTGGCCTCCTGAAAAAATAGGCTTCTCCCGTTCGGATACATGCCTCTACGAGAGAGGGCTTGGGTCCGGACTTAATTGATCCACCAGGTAATCGCAGCGGCGAGGAGGATTGCGGACAGGAAGATGTCCGCGCGCTTGTCGCATCGGGTTTAGGGAATATCGAAGGTCCGTATGAACCCGTGCGATCGATTGTTGTCGTAGAGCCGGAGGGAAAGATCCGATTTGGGCATCCAGACGCGGCCGACCTCGACCGCCAGGGAGGCGGGAAGCGCGGGAAAAACATGCAGCAGCGTTCCCTCGCCATGCCGAGCCTTGATGCGGTCGTAGAGCCGTCGGAGTTCGCGCCGAAATGCGGCCTGATCGTCAGCTCGCCGCAAGACGTCGTTGTGAGGTTGATCCGCGCAGAGCGACCAGATCGCGGCTTCGTCGCCGAGAACCGCCTGGAGTCGCGCGTCGGTCACGGTAGCGCTGACACCGAGCTTTAGCGCGACCGAGCCTGACAGCCCGATATCCGGTTCGGTGACCTGGAATGTGATCGGGGGGCCATCGGACGCCCATCGCCAACTCGCGGGTTCGCGATGCCTTTGATGAACGACGGCCGGAACGATATCGCAGAGCAGCCGGCCAAGCTCGATCAGCAGCGGCTGCGGTGCGAGTGCGAATACGCTTAGATGCCTAATCTCCTGTCGCTCTACGCGGCCTCGCACCTTCGCTTCGAACTGGCGTCTCAGGTTCTCGCGCTGGACCGTCCAATAGGCAGGCTCGTTGTCTCGAAACGCACAGCCTACCATTTCAAGATCCAACCTCTGGCCGCTGGCTGGGTGGCGGTCGGGCGGCATCGCCGAAAAGATCGCCTGCGTCGATACAAGCGCCTCGTTGTCACAAATGCTCGCCCCAAACCTGATGACGTGAGATGCCCGGTCTTCGTCGATGCCGGCAACGATCGCGATCCGGCCCTCGTGCTCGGCTTTCATAGTTAGCAGAACAGATTCCGGATGATCGGCGACGGCGTCAAGATCGATCAGCTTGTGATGTCGGGCGCACATCAACATTAGATTTTCCAGACTACGCGCGAGCTGAGTCGACCGGATCGGATCGCCGCGCGGGCCGCCTTCGACGTCAGCCACGATGTGTGCGATGAAGCCGAAGATCCCGTCTTGCCGCCCGGCCACCAGGTCGCCGACCAAATCAGTATTGCATCCACGATATTGGCAGCGGCCAGCAGCCCGCGCCCACAGCGCCGATTGGACCTTTTGCGGAATGCTGCTCTTAGACACCGACGCCACCTGCTACGACGTGGCGGCCGCTCGCTGTCCATTGACCCGTTGCGCGCCAGCCCTCGTAAGCGGCAAGCCACTCGATCACCCAGGGCACAGTTGTCTGCGAGAGGCTGTCGAACGGCGACCAATCGTCGGAATCGGGATCGAGCATGCATAGCGTCACTTCGCCATCCGAACCGTAGTACACGTGAGGGAGCCTACCCTCCGGGTCGCCCGGACGGTGCCGTAACGGCGGTGACAAGACTTTGACGCGTGGCTGGAGAATGCGCACGTCGAGCCGTTCGATCACCAGCGGCGCTCGATAAGTGATCTCGACCTGAAACGTCTGAAGCAAAGGCCGGAGAGGGCCCTGCCACGCCGCGATTGCGCCGTGGCGGCCGATGAGTTTCAAGTTCGGCCACAAGGAAGCCATGTCAGTGATCTGGGCGTCGACCGTCATCACCACTTATCGGCGCTCTCCCATGTTGGTGTGTGCGCGAGCCGCGACTGGCGCCAGGCTGGTCGCCGCGCCGATGATCGCCGGCGCGGCGGGAACGAACAGGCCGCCGGAGCGCGTATAACCATGCTGCCGTGATTGAACTTGGCGCCCGAGCCGCTGGTTGAAAGCTTTGACAGAACGCGTGACGACCCGGTCCCCGAACTGCCCGCGCAACCACTCCTGCAAGTCCTCCAGCTGCACGTCGCCGGTGCGGGCGGCTTCGAGCCCGTTAGCGAGGGTGTGCAGGTGGCGAGAATAGGTTGTCTGTTGCAGCTGAGATTCTGGCCAACGGTCGGTGAAACGCTCGACCGGAAATTCGGGGTTGGGCACGACCAGGAGCTGGCCGCGCTTCGCGGCGTCGTCGATCGCGCGGGCCGTCCAGCGCGCCTGCCGGATCAGCATTTCCGCAAGCCTCATGCCCGGACGGGCGGCATGGCCGGCATGGCACGACAACATCACCGATGGCGGGATCCGGCCCGTCTCGGTCGCGTAGGCGATGTTGCGGTGCCGCTTGATTAGCTGCAGCGCGACCGTCGTCACGCTCTTGATGATGAGCGGCGTTTGCGGCGGAACGTCCTCGACGTCCGCTGCGGCGAAGGCGATTCCGGCCTGTTCGTACAGCTGACGATTCAGCGCCAGCGCGAACCGCTCCTCGGTAGGCGTTCGGGCGCAATACCACTTCCCGAAGGCATATGAGTTCATCGGCACATAGCGCGCCGGGTCGCTGCGAGTCCCCTTCTTCGCATGCGGGATCTCGCCTTCCTTCTCCTTCGGCGCCCGCCGCCGCGACGGCGTAATGTCAAGATGCATGCCGTCGGCGTAGTAGAGCGTGATGCACCGAGTTTGGCGCACGACCTTGCTTACCGGGTAGCTCTCGAGTGCGGCTTCCAGGTCATCCAGCAGCGCCTCGGGACCGAGGTCGGGGCCTTCGATCTCGGCGACGATATCGAGATCGTACTCGTCGTCCGTGCCGCGGGTCGACGTGGTTGCGTCGATTGCCATGGAGCCCTGGGGATAGAAGCAGGCGACCCTGCCTTCGAGCGGACTACCGGGTCGTTCGATGTAGCGTCGGACCGCCTCATATCGCTCGACCGCCTTGGCATGCAGGCCGGGCGGAAGCTGAATATTGATGGCAAGCTCGGCGAGTACCGCGTCCAGCGGGTCGGCAAAGGGATCATCAGGCCGATCATCGCGGCGCAGGGACGGAAAATTCGACATCGATATTGGTCCTCTTCTTTGAATGACCTCCGCGCGCCGATCCGACCGGATCGCCCTGGTGAGCGATCCGTTGGGTTATCCTTTCGGCGGGAAGGGATCGTTTCCGTAGGAGTTGGCGTCGCGAATGCGGCCATCGGGACGGTGGATGACGACTTCGCCGTGCTCGCGAAGCGCAGTGCTACGCGCCGCCTCCGTCGCCTCGGCTTGGGTGTGATGGGTGGACCCCACCCGCAACGCCCCCTCACGTCGGGTTGCCCAACCTGATTCGTGCGGCACGACATGAATGCGCTTCGACATCTCGGTTCCTTCGCCTCGTCGGTGAGCGTCGCGCTCTCCGGCGGGATATGGATTCCTGAGATTGGCCAATATGTCAAGTAATGATCACACTAGTAAGTTTGTAATAAGCACATAATGTTTGCGGGATTGACATTATGCCCGAAGCAGCGCAAACATCGGCGATGGCGGGCAATCCGGTCTATATAGCGTTCGGCAACGCGGTCTCGACGCGGCGCAAGGCTCTTTCGCTGACCCAGGCCCAGTTGGCGAGCAAAGTTAAGATGTCTCGCGCGTCGATCGCCAACATCGAGAGCGGCCGGCAGAACATATTGCTGCACCATGTCTATGCCCTCGCCACCGCGCTTGATTTCGCGAAGGTCGCCGACCTGCTGCCGCCAATGCCGCATAAGTCCATCGGGGAGGAATTGAAGATGACGCTGGTCAATGAGAAGCTTTCGAAGGAGTCGCTGTCCGAGAACGCGGGCGCCCAGGTCGCTGATTTGATCAGCAGCGCGCTCGCGCCACGCCGCGGCTCTAAGGTCGGATCGTGAGGGACGCTGATCCAGGTCGAGCGCGCGAAGCTGCGCGCTCGATCCTTCGGGAGTTCGGCGTTTCAGCGCCGCCCGTCCCTGTCGAACGCATCATTAAATCGCGCAAGATCGTCCTTCAGTACGCACCGCTGGAGGAGGATCTTTCGGGCATGGCCTATATCAAGGACGGCATCGGCATCATCGGCGTCAATGCGCTACATCATCCCAACCGCCAGCGTTTTTCCGCCGCCCATGAACTCGCCCATCATGTGCTGCACGACGAAGACATCAGACAAGCCGTTCACGTCGACAAGGGGATACGCGTTCTCTTCCGAGATGATATCTCAGCGCTCGGAACCGAACCGATAGAGATCGAAGCCAACGCCTTCGCCTCAGAGCTGTTGATCCCCGGCGACCTCTTAGCCGCCGTCTTGGAAGGCGGTGGTGTGGATCTCGAGGACGAGGCAGCGATTGAGGGTCTCGCGCGCCGGTTTAGGGTAAGCCCGGCGGCGATGCGTTTCCGGTTGACTCGTTGGTAGCACACCCATGAGCTTCGTCTTTTTCGACACCGAGACGACGGGGCTTAAGCGTGGCTTCGATCAGATTCTCCACTTCGCCGCTGTTCGCACCGATGAAAACCTGAACGAGGTGGCTCGGTTCGAGACGCGCTCGCGCCTTCAGCCACATGTGCTTCCCCATCCTTCGGCGCTTCGGACGAACGGATTGCCGATCGAGTCGTTGACTGATTCCAGCCTGCCGTCGCACTACACCATGGTAGGAGATATTCGCCGGACCTTGATTTCCTGGAGCCCTGCGGTTTTCGTCGGCTTCAACTCCATCCGCTTCGACGAGGAGATGCTGCGCCACGCCCTCTTCCAGTGCCTATATCCGGCATATCTGACAAGTAATCATCGAAACTGCCGCGCCGATGCGCTCAGTCTGGTGATGGCCGCCGATGCCGTGTCGCCTGCGCAACTAGTTGTGCCGGTCAGCGAAGAAGGGCGGCGGACATTTCGCTTGCAACAGTTGGCGGCGGCAAATGGCGTCGCACATGCTCGGGCACACGACGCGATGTCCGATGTGCTTGCGACGCTCGAACTGAGCCGATTGGTCTATCGAAGGTCTCCGGAGTTGTGGCAGCGCTTCGTGCGCTTCTCGAACAAAGCGACCGTCGCGGATTTCATTGAGGTCGAAGACGGCTTCGTGTTGACCGAGTTTTTCGGCGGCCAAGCTTATCATACGTCGGTCGTCTGCATCGGCAGGGATCCCGATCAGGCCAATGGCCGGCTTTGCTTGAGTCTCAACGAAGACATGGGCCGGCTTGCCGCGATGAGCGATCTCGAACTGCAAGTTCATCTGACGCAGAAGCCAAGTCCGATTCGTCGCTTCAGGATCAATGCCGCGCCCACGCTGACGGCGTTCTACGACGCTCCCGAGCATATGCTGGATGGCGGTTCGATGGGCGCCACCGGAGACCGGGCCTGTCTCATGAAGGCGGACACTGGTCTGTGCGCGCGGCTTGTGGCTGCTTACATGGCTGCGCGCGAGCCCTACGCATTATCTCCGCACCTCGAAGAGCGCATCTATAGCGGCTTTCCCGGTCCTGCTGATGAGGCACGCATTGCCGCGTTCCACGATGCGCGATGGGAGGACCGCCTCGCGATCGTCCAGGGCATGGAGGACGAGCGACTGCGCTGGTTCGGGCTCCGGTTGATCTATTTCGAAGCGCGCTCGGTTCTCCCCGAACCTACTCGATTGGAGGTCGAGCGCTACTTGACCGATCAGATGACAGGCGACGGTTCGGGCTGCCTCACCATCGATCAGGCGATGGCAGAGACGGAAAGGGTGCTTGGCGAGTTCGCCAGTCCAGATGATCTTCTGATCCAATATCGCACGTATCTGCAGGATCGACTGGCGCGGCTTGAGGCCTATCGGACACGGCTGATTGCCTGAACCGACCGGTTCGGAGCGCTCAACTCAACGTCGCCTTCTCTGCGCTGAGTATTTGGTCACGGACGGAGTGCCGCGAGGACATGGCGTCAGTGTTGAGCCGACTTATGATGAAAGCGGTGGTCTGACGGTGCACCGCTGAACAGGGGAAACGCAGCGCGGTTCGCGATTTTAGCTCCCTATCATTCCGAGCACAGCAACCGAGTCGTTGTCTCGAGCGTGCCAGCGGATTGAGTCATCATATTAGAGCGCGATTTTGTTTTTCTCAAGCTAGCTCACGTTCAGTTCTTTCGACGCACTACAAATCACCAGATTTCCCCGATCCCATGCGTCAAGCTCGTCCACCGGGTATAAGACGGCTTTGCCGATCTTGATGTATGCAGGCCCAGTTCGCATTGCGCGCCAATTCCGCAGCGTACCCACGGAGACCTCGCCACGGTATCGTGCAGACACTTCCTCCGGTGTCAGGAATTTGGACTCCGTCATTCGTCTTCTCCATCACTCCGCCGCACGAAACGTCACGGTCGAGATGACTGAGATGTTGGCACCCAGAATGACGGAAGAAAACGATATTCTCGATGACCCCGCATAGCTCGCGTCAAACGCGAGCGAGTTAACGCGTCAGCCTGCGTTGATAGCCGCAAGATAGCGTAACGGAGCGTAGCAAAAATACTTGCGGCTCTCGGCCGCAGGTACACTGACCAATCGCGAAGATCGGAAGGTCGTCCTTGTAGGAAGTGTCTTTGGTTAGAAATGCCTTGAGCTGATCGTCTCCCAACCCGTATCCGTTGTCTTTGCAGGAAACGATCATGGACTCTCGGTCGTCGAGCATGTCAGCTCGAATAAATTAGACGTCGATTTCAACCAGCATGTCCGTTTCAGAGGCGTCTTCGTGCTTGCGGATAAGGAATGAGTCGGTCGCATTTGAGATCGGTTCCTCAAAAACGACATACAGGTTCGAGCTGATCTTCGTATTCTTGATGCTGCCCCTGATATCGAACGTCATTTTCGTTTCAATCGCTGACGTTGTGGTCTGTGGAGGATCGTTCTGCCGGTGTGTGGGACGTCAAGTCAAGCTGTCGTATGAAAATGGCGAAAGCACCCGCCAGTTGGCTCCGATGTTCAGTTCCCCTTGTTTGCGCGCGCACTAACTTTCCGAGCTGGTCCATCGGGTTACGCAGCCTGTTGCTCCGATGATATGGCGAATTCCGGCGGTGCGCCTTTGAGGGGAAAGCCTTCCCCCTGGTCGGCGCCGCGGTCGCCGACGCACCCCCTTCTGCGGGGAGACCCCGCAACGCCCCCATTAGAGTGAGAGGACGGATCGGCTTCGCCGTGACGGGTTGATGATCGGAGGAGAGGCCTCCGGCGCCCGTCATGGAGATTGTCCCATGACCCAAGCAGAAGTTTTGATCGCTGCCCACGACTGCGCCGGCGGCTACAAGGTGGATGTGAGTCGCGGCGAGCGCATCGGCCGCGTTTCATCCGAATGGTTCTCGCGGCCGGCGGACGAACGCTATCTGTCCTTGTCGGATCTCTACTCCGCCGTGCGCAGCCGGAGCGAGCGCAGCCGGACCCGAACGGTCGAGAGCACCGCGATCCGAGTGGAGGCCAACCGCGACGATGCCGAGCGCCTGACGCTGATGCTACCCGGTTGCGACGCGCCGATCGCGCCGACTCATTGGAGCTTCGGTCAACTTGCCAGCTTGGTCGGAGCGCCGGCGGCTTACCTCCGTCAGCTTCCGGCACCGCTCGCTGGCATCAACCTGCAGTTCGGCCTCAGCTTTCATCGAGCCGAGCAGATAAAAACGCTTGAGGTGCAGGGCAGTCGCCTCGAGCTTCGCGCCGCGACGGGTCCGGAATATGGGCGTATATTTGACCACGAACTCGTGGCAGCTGTTCAGCGCATCGCCGGCAATGGCACGGGTGACACGCGCTGGAAGGTCCCAGGCGTGCTTGATTGGTCGACTGGCGTTTACAACCCGCGCGTCGACATCACCCAGGATACGACGACGCTCTACGCCTCCGATCGCGATGTCTTCCTGTTTCTGGTCGACGACCTCAATCCGATCGAGGCCGGCCGGCTGCCCGACGGCTTGCCGGACCTCTACTTCCGCGGCTTCTACTGCTGGAATTCCGAGGTGGGCGCGAAGACGCTCGGCATAGCGAGCTTCTATCTTCGCGCCGTCTGTCAGAATCGGAATTTGTGGGGTGTTCAGGATTTCGAGGAGATCACCATCCGCCATTCGAAATACGCCGCGACGCGCTTCGCCCATGAGGCGGCGCCGGCGCTGACACGCTTCGCGAACTCTTCGCCGATGCCCTTCGTCAACGGCATCAAATCGGCGCGGGAGCGGATCGTCGCCCGGACCGACGAGGACCGCAGCGAGTTTCTGCGCAAGGGCGGCTTCTCCAAGACCGAGACGGCGAAGATCATCGACACAGTTCTGTCCGAGGAAGGCCGGAAGCCCGAGAGCGTGTTTGATTTCGTCCAGGGCATCACAGCCGTCGCGCGCGACAAGACTCATCAGGACGCACGACTCGACATGGAGGCACGGGCGAAGAAGCTGCTCGACCGCGCGGCCTGATTCCCGGACAACCGGAGATACGGAACGGTGCTTTTCCGGTTCCGAGGCTTTCCGTCTTTCCTGTTCGTTGGCTTTGCGACGCCGCCCTCCAAAGTGAGAGGGCGGCGCTGCGCTTCGTGACGAGTTGATGTCGAGAGAGAGGCTCTCGGCGCCCGTCGCGGAGTATCATCCCATGGCGACTACCGTTCGCAAGATCACCCTTTCGCCCTCGCGCGATATCCCCTTCAACAGGCTCGTGCTGAGTCAGTCGAACGTCCGGCGCGTGAAGGCCGGCGTCTCGATCGAGGAGCTAGCAGAGGACATCGCCCGCCGGGGCCTTCTGCAGGGCCTCAGTGTCCGGCCCGTCGTCGACCAGGTCGGCGCCGAGACCGGCGTGTTCGAGATCCCGGCTGGCGGCCGGCGCTACCGCGCGCTGGAGCTGCTCGTCAAGCAGAAGCGCCTCGCCAAGACCGCCCCGGTGCCCTGCGTCGTCCGCGATAGCGGCATCGCTGAGGAAGACTCGCTCGCCGAGAACGTCCAGCGCGCTCCGCTTCATCCGCTCGACCAGTTCCGGGCATTCCTGGCGCTGCGCGAAAAGGGCCAGTCGGAGGAGGAGATCGCTGCCGCCTTCTTCGTCTCCGTCAACGTCGTCAAGCAACGCCTCAAGCTCGCGTCGGTTTCGCCGACGCTGCTCGACGTCTATGCGGAGGACGGCATGACGCTCGACCAGCTCATGGCCTTCGCTGTATCTGGCGACCACGAGCGTCAGGAAGTTGTGTTCGAGCGGCTGAAGGCGTCCCACGACAAGCAGCCCTACGTCATCCGCCGCATGCTGACAGAAGGCGCGGTCCGCGCTTCCGACAAGCGGGCGCTGTTCATCGGGGTTGACGCCTATACTGCCGCCGGTGGCACGGTGCTGCGAGATCTGTTTCAGGGCGACGATGGCGGCTGGATGCAGGATGTCGCGCTCGTCGACCAGATGGTGGCCGACAAGCTGAAGGCGGAATCCGAGACGATTGCCGCCGAGGGTTGGAAGTGGACCGAGGTCGCCCCCGATTTCGCTTACGGCCACGCTTTCGGTCTGCGACAACTTCGCGGCGAGATCGTCACCCTCACTGCCGAGGAGGAAGCGGCCCGCAACGCCTTGCAAGCAGAGTTCGATCAGCTGTCTGAGAAACACGCGGACGCCGATGAACTGCCCGACGAGGTCGACGAACGGTTGTCCGAGCTGGAAACAGCTTTGGAGGGGCTCGAGAGCCGGCCGGTTGTTTTCGACCCGGCCGAGATCGTGCGCGCAGGCGTCTTCGTCAGCATTGGCGCTGAAGGCGAGCTTCGTGTTGAGCGCGGCTACGTCCGGCCCGAAGACGAACCGTCGGCGGAGCCGGAGCCCGGTCTTGCTGAAGAAGATGGTGAGGCCGAACGGGCCAAGGCCGCGAGCTACGAAGGCGGCGAGCGCAACGTGTCGGTCGAGCCCGGCGCCGAGCAGGAGGAGGACGAGGGCCTTTCGCCCATCTCCGACCGGCTGATGACCGAGCTCACCACCCATCGGACACTCGGCCTGCGTCATGCCCTCGGTGAGCAGCCGCAGGTCGCCTTTCATGCGGCCCTGCATGCTCTGACATTGAAGACCTTCTACCACTACGGCTCGGATAGCTGCCTGGAGCTGGATCTGAAGAGCGTGAGTTTCGGCGCCCAGGCGCTCGGCCTGAACGACAGCGCCTTAGCCGAGGCGATCCGCGCTCGGCACGAGCGCTGGGCGAAGGCTTTGCCGAAGGAATCGGCCGACCTCTGGGACGCACTTCAGGCGTGGGACGGCGACAGCCAGGCGATGCTCTTTGCCCATGTCGTCAGCCTGTCGGTCAACGCCGTGCATGAACCCTGGAATCGGCGGCCGCGTGCGCTCGCTCACGCCGACCGTCTCGCCCGGGCTGTCGATCTCGACATGGCTGCGGCGGGGTGGAAACCGACCGTAGACAACTTCTTCGGTCGGGTGACGAAGACGCGAATCCTCCAGGCCGTGGTGGAGGCAAAAGGGCAGCGCGCCGCCGATCGGATCGAGCATCTGAAGAAGGGTGACATGGCTGCCGAGGCGCAGACCTTGCTCACCGACACGGCCTGGCTGCCCGAACCGCTTCGCACGCTGGGCCGAGCCATTGGCGACGAACCGGCGGTCGAATCTATAGTCGAGGAAACTCCAGAGCAGCCTAGCGAAAACAAACTGGAAGACGAAGAAGAGCGGACCGCCCACAATCAGCGAGCCGGTGAGCAGATTATGGCAGCCGAATAAGCCGTCGAGAGCAACAACAAGGTCCGCTGGCGACGGCGGACCTTTTCTTTTTGGGGATGACGATGGCCGATAACGCACACGATCTCGCACGGCGTCTCGGCCGGCAGGCTGAGTCCGTGTGCCGTCACTACCTCTCTGCCGGACGACGGGAAGGTAGCTATTGGCTCGTCGGCGACGTCCGCAATACGCCTGGCCGCTCAATGTTCGTGCGGCTCAAGCAGTCGGCGAAGGGAGCCGCCGGCAAATGGACCGATGCCGCCACCGGGGAACATGGCGATTTGCTCGATGTCATTCGCGAGAGTTGCCGCCTGGTCGACTTCAAGAACGTCCTCGACGAGGCGCGCTTGTTTCTCAGCTTGCCGCATCCAGAGCCCGAGCCCAATCAGCCGCGGCTCCGCAATTCCAGCGCGGCACGAGGATCGCCGGAGGCCGCTCGTCGGCTCTTTGCCATGTCGCAGCCGATCGAACGCACACTCATAGAAGCGTATCTCCGCAATCGCGGCATTACGTCTTTGCACGAAACCGGAAGCCTGCGCTTTCACCCACGTTGCTACTACCGGCCCGACGACCACAGCCCGACCGAGACCTGGCCGGCGATGATCGCCGCCGTCACCGATCTGTCCGGCGAGCTGGCTGGCGTACACCGCACCTGGCTCGACCCGCATGGTTTCAGCGAGGCGACGCTGGGCAAGGCGCCAATCGACACGCCAAAGCGGGCGATGGGCGACCTGCTTGGTCACGCTGTTCGATTTGGCGTCGCTGGTGAAGTCATGGCGGCCGGTGAGGGCATCGAGACGATGCTGTCGCTCCGCTGCGCCCTGCCGACCATGCCGATGGTCGCAGCTCTCTCGGCAGCGCATCTCTCCGCCGTCCTTCTTCCGGATACGCTCCGCCGGCTCTACATCGCCCGGGACGACGATCCTGCCGGTGACGGCGCCATGGCGACCTTGATGGATCGGGCGCAGGAGGCCGGCATCGAGGCAATCGTGATCTCGCCACAGCTTGGCGACTTCAACGAGGATCTTCGCCTGCTCGGATTTGACGCCCTTCGGGCCGCAAGCCGCGTACAGATCGCGGCGCAGGACGTCGCGCGCTTTATGGAGCTGGCGGCATAGCCGAAACGGGATGAGGGGCGACGCGGCCGCTTCGTTACCGCACGGTCGGTGAACGTGTTTCCCCTCGGCGCCAGAGGACTGCCCCACGGCCTTCTGAGAGGGCGATCGGGCGGCAGGCGGCCCGGACCGGCAACCTCGTGGGCCGACTATTTTCCGTCGGCGGCAGAGCCGCCTTTACATCGCGAGACAAAATAGTCGGCCCCCTTCGGTCCTCCGCCAAGGCTCCGGCCCTCCGCTGCGCTGCGGGTGCAAGTCCGTTCCGCCTGCCGCTTTCGTCGCCATGAAGGCCGCGATGGGCGCGGTCGATCCGACGAGGGAAAACCGCAATGACCGCCGACCACGACAACGATTTCGAGCCGCACCACAGCTCATCCCCGACCGACCAGGTCCTCCAGGAACTCCAGCTCCATGGCTACCGTCCCTTCCACGATGATCCCGATCCCCGGGGGCTTCCTGAAGCGCGAATCCTCGCCGGCAGCGTCGCCGACATCTTCGATGCCCTGGTGGTGGCGCTGTCCGATACCCGTCTTGAGCCCGACCTCGACGACCTGCTCTGGTCGATGGTAAACGTCTTCCATCGTGCGATCGACAGGATCGAGCGCGAGCTCGACGATAACGAGCTGGCCCAGCAGCGCTCGCAGCGGGAGCAGGACGGCAGCGAAATCAAATCCGTCGAGCTGGAGCGTCTGACGGCAGAAGGGCAAACGCTGATCGAGCGACGCAACGCCTTCGAGCTGATGCGCGACCAGGCCGCCGACGAGTTCGAACGCCACGCCCATTCCGCATGGCGGCCGCGCAACGGATCGAAGGTCAACCACCGCAATCTGACGTCAGCGATGATCGACAGCCGCGATTTCCTGGCCGCGAAGAAGCGCGCCGAAAATCAGGTGCTCATGCCACGCGGACCGAAAGTCGCGCTCACCGGTGGACTCGACTTCAACGACTACCGGCTAATTTGGGCTAAGCTCGACCAGGTGCACGCCAAGCACCCGGACATGGTGCTGCTGCACGGCGGATCGCCCAAGGGCGCCGAGCTGATTGCCGCCAAGTGGGCCGACAATCGCAAGGTCCCGCAGATCGCCTTCAAGCCCGACTGGACAAAGCACGCCAAGGCCGCGCCGTTCAAACGCAACGATGCGATGCTGGAGACGCTACCCATCGGCGTGATGCACTTTCCTGGCACCGGCATCCAAGACAATCTCGCTGACAAAGCGAAGAAGCTAGGCATCCCGGTCTGGAGGTACGGCGGCTCGTGAGCGCCGCCGTACCTTGTCGTGCAGAACGACAGACGAAATGAGAGCCCAATCGTGCCATGAAATGCCTAGCTGCCCTCAGGCGTCCTGATCATAGTAATGTGAGTCATCAATGGCGCCCGACGTCTCCAGCTCCGGCCGCATATAGCCGGTTCGACCGGCCACACGCTCAAATGTTATCATCGTCGTGAAAGCGATCGAATCCCCGTGGAACGGCTTATCCGGATCGTTCTCTCCATTGAGAGAACCTGAGACATTTGCCACGAGCACATCGTCTCCGACGTCTAGGCTTACTTTGTCTATGTAAAGCTCGTCAAAAAAAGCATTCGTCATAGCCATCTCACCCGAGAGAGCGTCCTCGATCATCATGGGATCTTCTTGAATGAAGGATACATCGATATACTCCTCGAGATCTCGGGTGTACCAAACCTCACCTGAAAAGTAGCCGTTTGCGTTAAGAAAGCTCGAGAGCAGCGAAGCCAGCTCGTCAACATTGGGTAGACCTGCAGGGAGACCATTGAGGTGCTGCACGCGCTGATCCATCAAGCGCAGATCAGGCATCAGGATCGCGGCTTTATCCAAAGCCGCAAGCTGATACTTCGGCTCGGCCCTTAGAGCCGCCGCGGTACCATAGCCGAAATACGCAGCCACGATCTCGTGGGCGTGACCTGATCCGAGCTTGCCGCCGGCCAGATCGTTGAAGGTCATACGCAGAAAGTCTGCGCACTTCTTTTGGATGGTAGACATGGCAAATCCATTTCACACCGGCGTCTTAGTGGCAGTCACAAGCGCTTCATGACCACCGCGCGCCGGCAGAATGGTTGCCGTTCGGGTGTTCGATTGGGAAATCGAGATGCCGCCTTTTGGGTCGCTTGCAGCCCGGGCGATCGGCTCCTGACGCTCAATATGGTCATTTTGTCATTCGCCCGCAACCGGATTTGTGACGATTCCGGTCGCTGGCATTTGCTGCTATACTGCGTTTGCGCCGTGGTGGTGGTGGAAGGCGCGACCGTCAGACCCCTATCTCACGGAGCCCACCACCATGATTGCCTTGGGACCACTGCTTATTTTCCTCGCCATAGGCTTCTTCGCCTGGCTACTCTTCACGCTTGCGGTCTTCGCGGTGCCCGTCTTCGCCGGCGTGACGATTGGTCTTCGGGCCTTCCACACAGGGGCTGGCGCTCTGGGCGGAATCGCGGTTGCGTTCGCGGCTGGCGCCGTAACCTTCGGCATCGGCCAACTCGCGCTCGCCCTCGTGACATGGGCTTGGCTGCGGCTCTTAATCATCATCCTCTATGTCGCGCCCGCGACCGTCGCCGGTTACAGCGCGACGCATGGAATCGCCCAGATGGCGATGTCTTCGCCCACCTGGCAAACGGTCTTCGCGATCGCCGGGGCCGTTGCGGTCAGCATCACGGCCTTGGCTCGCTTCACCGGCATGGCCGCAGACGGGCCGGCAAGATAGCGCTTGACGCCGGGCTGATATCAATACCGGGGCGGGCCCGGCAGGAACCTAATCCGGCCGGATATCACGAAGGCTTCGAAGCTTACCGCCGATCGATGTGGACGCAGATACAATCAGCATCATGGGGCGTTCGAGTTCTTCGGCCAATTGCGGCATCTGCTGGATCTGCTCGCGTGTTGGGGCAAACTCCTCGATCCGCCGAATTTGAAGGCCTGCGCCGATCAGCGTATTCAAGGTAGTGCCAAGTGTCCTGTGGTATTTCAGAACGCCCTTGGCAAACCAGTCCGTCCGACGTTCGCCCTCGACGGAATATCGATTGACCGGCCAGGTTTTGCGGCCCTCCTCATCGGAAATCCAGTGCGGATGTGCCGCGGCCATGAAGATCGGATGCTCAATCGTAAAGACGAAATGCCCGTCAGGAACGAGCGTTTTGCGGATCACATGTACGAGACGGCCAAAGTCCTGAACATAGTGAAAGGTCAGTGCGCTGTAGGCGAGGTCGAAAGCCGCCTCAGGGAGGTCCAGTGTGTCGAGATCGGCGATGCGATACTCAATGGCCGTATCCGCTGTGTCCGCCCTGGCACGCTCGATCATGTTCTGCGACAGATCGAGACCCAGAACCGAGGCCGCGCCCTGCTCGCGCATCCAGCGCGAGGCCCAGCCGAAGCCACATCCGAGATCAACGACACGTTTCCCGACCAAATCGGGCAGCATGGCCCGGATCGCCGGCCATTCAGGAGCGCCGTCCAGCCCATGCACCTGCCGGGGCAATTGGCTGTAGCCAGCGAAGAAATCGGGATTGTCGTAGATATTCTGCGCCATATCTGCCTGCTATTCGGCTTTTCGCTCTGTGCCGCTCCGGATGATTCTTACGCATCCAAGTCGAATTGTCGCAGTGGGCTGCGCCATTTGACGAGCCTATCCGGTCAAGCTGCTTCTCGCGCCGGAAACGAAAAACCCCGGCATGAAAGCCGGGGCTCCCGTGATGCCACGACGTACATCCGGCCGCGACAAGCAGGCGACAGTTAGCACGGAGTTTTCGAAGAAAATGTGACCTTCGCCTCGTCGTTCTTGAATGCCGGCCGATTTCAGCGTGCTCGTTCATTTCATCGAGTGGGGCACTCTATTTCTTCTGTCCAAGACCTACGAACGGGCGGGACAACGGATCCCATCGAGCCGCTTTCGCGCGGAGACTTGCGATCGGCTCGTTCAATGATTTAGATGGGAAGGTGTTTTTTCTTTTTGGAGCAAATGACGTGGCGTTAGGGACTGTTAAGTGGTTCAACCCGACCAAAGGCTATGGGTTCATTGCGCCGGACGACGGTGGCAACGATGTTTTCGTGCACATCTCGGCGGTAGAGAAGGCCGGCTATACCTCGCTTGTTGAAGGCGCGAAGGTCAGCTACGAGCTGGTGATGAACCGCAGCGGCAAACAAGCCGCAGAAAATCTCCGCCTAGGATAAGGCGCAGCTCGACGTCCTGGCATACTTTGAGCTAGCCTGAATCTCGTGGTTTTGAGACCTTTGGAAGATATCCTAGTTGGCGCTCGAGGGCGGCCAAAGTCGAGTGGGCTGAATCCAAACGTGCGGTCGCCTCAGTTAGGTTGGCCCACGCTTCGTTCTGCCGCGAGACAGCTGCCGAGCCGATCTTAATGCTATTCTTAAGACACCGCGTGTCTTGGCTGCGTAAGGCGCGCCCCAATTCAGGCAGTATCCTGGTCACCGCTCGATGCGCGGAACGTTCTTTTCGCTCCAGGCGGCCGACCACGGCGAAGGCCTCACGATAGTTCCATATCGCTTCGATGGCTCTGTTTTCAAGATCGCTTTTGTCGCTCATCCGGTTCTCTTCTCACTCGAGCTCTTAGCGGTCATCATTTGCGCGAGATCCTCCTCTGGGTCCGCGCGGCGAATTGTCGTAACCCCTGTAGGGGCGGGAAGGCCTGGCGCAAGCCGGCAGCGTCCATTGGAAGGGGCTGACTCGATCAGACATCCAGCGTGCTCGCATTCTAGTCTGTGAGCTTCACACAGAGCGGCCAAGCATCGAGACACGACCGATCATCGCAGAGTGGCAGTTTCGTGGCAGTCGTTGTGCGGCATCGACCAAACGGTGACGGATCACAACTACGGCCAGCCGCTCTCGTGAATGGGGCGTGCTGCCGACGCGCGATCGCGGAAGCGGAGATCCGTCCGTCTCGATTACAGAGGGCTAAGCAGCATTGGATTCGTTGGGCCAGCTCTCTCGGTGGGCTCCCAAATCGCCACGTTCTCCTTGATGTCAGCTCTGTTTGGATCGAGCGCACCAACGGCCTCTTCGATGGATGGATCTGGCCGAAGGACGGCTGAAGCCTCGACCGCCTTTGGCGCAACAGCGGCGTCACAACTTTCTTCCCCTGCCGGCTGCGCCGCCATTCCTCGCGCGAGACAAGAAAGTTCCTCCTTTGCTGTCCAGCCCCTTCGGGGTGCGCCGTCGATCGCCTCCGGCCTGTCGATCACCATCGAGGCCGCAAGGTGCGGGCTCGAAAACAGAGATCAAGGAGAACTACCATGGCGACCATCGGCACCTTCAAGAAGACCGGCAACAACGAGTTCAACGGCGAGATCGTCACTCTCTCGCTCCAGGCGAGGAACGTCCGCATCGTCCCCGAAACCAGCCGCTCGGGCGACAACGCCCCCAGCCACCGGATCTATGTCGGCCGGGTCGAGATCGGGGCCGCCTGGTCCAAGCGCTCCAACGAAGGCCGCGATTATCTCGGCCTCAAGCTCGACGATCCGAGCTTCACCGCCCCGATCTTCGCCAACCTCTTCGCCGATGAAGAGGGCGAGGGCTTCAGCCTGATCTGGTCTCGCCCCAACCGTCGCAACGGCGACTGAGCCGATCCGCAATGCCCCGCCCGGCTGGCCCGGGCGGGGCACCGCCACGCTGAGGAAGCGCGAAGGCACCTCGTTTGCCGTGACGGCGCAAGCGGCAAGGGCGTAACCGATGCCGATCAGCGGCCGCGTGCCGATTTGATTGGACGTCTTTGGTTGGCCTCGATCACGCTCTCGACGATGTCTTCCCAGTCCGGACAAATGGCGACGAGACGATCCAGCACTGTGGGATCCCGTTCGATCTGGCCAAGCGCCTGAGCGCGCCACTGGTCGTTGAAACTAATGCTCATCAGTCCCAGGCATTCGACAACCGAACTGTCGGGGAGCAAGTGCTCCATCGTTGCCGTCACTATGCCGGTCCACTGTTGGATCAGATGCCACGGCTCCGCCTCGCGCCGCGCCTCCAACTTCTCTCCGAGCAGGCCAATCAGCGCAAAGAACCGCGTTGGCCAAGGTTGCGGCCTGAGTTCCGTGACCAGAGCATCCACTGTCTCGCGAATGTCGGCTGGCAAGTGCTCGTACAGAGTCATGAGGCCTACTCCATCTCCCCAGCATGCTCGTCCGTTTCTGAACTAGGCATGCGCTTTGGAGACAGATCAGATTTACGTAAAGCCGACTATCAACTTATGCGTGAGGCAATGCGGAGTTGATTCACGACGTGCCGGTGTTGCGGTGGGGCACAAAATTGTCGCGTCATCGAGCCCGATGGGAATGAACCGTCGTTCGCTTGACGAGATCGGTTGCTTCGACGCCGAGCGCCTCCGCGATTCGGCCAAGCACGGTCACGCTGGCCGACACATCTGCGCGTTCAATTGCGCCGACGTAACGGACGCTTAGTCCAGCGCCATCGGCCAACTCTTCCTGCGTCATTTTCTTCACATGACGTATCCGACGCAGATTGACCGCCATGACCTCCTTGAGATCCATGGCAACAAGGGAACTCACATCGGAATGATCGTTCCAGGAACGATCGTTCCGATTCGTGCGTCACTGTGCTATTCATATCGTCTGGCTAGGCCCTGGTGTGCCGCTTCCGGGGAGCGCCGCGATGCGATCTGCGCATCACGGCACAATTCGAGTGTGACGATTTCCCAGCTTGCAAAGTTCTGGAGCTTAGATGAATTCTAATCGCTGCATCAATGCTGAGGGGCAATTGCAATGAACGGCGCGCCATTCCAGGACCGGCCGCCAATAACGGATCGCGTCAACGCCTATGACGAGAAACATCTTGCTATCTACGTTCGGTTGTTGATGGCCGAAGAGGAGGGCGCCGACTGGCGCGAGGTGGTCAGCGTGATCTTCGGCCTCGACCCCACGCGCGAACCAGATCGTGCCAAAAATGTCCATGATAGCCATCTCGCCCGCGCGCGATGGATGGTGGAAGCCGGATATCAGGGCCTTTTGGAACCGCGGATGCAGTGATTTGCGCCCCAATCACGCAAATTGCGATCTCGCGTGATGCAACCTCCGGGTCTGGTCTCTTGTAGCGTCTTTAGGGATCGTGGTGCGGGGCACAGAACAAAAAGACGAGAAGACAGACCATGCCGACCCAGTACTGGCGCTCGCCGGAGACCATCGAACGCCTGAATCGTCTTGAGCGCCCGGGTTTTGCCCTCGAATTCCTTCGTCGCAATGCCGACTACCGCCGCGACTTCGCCCGCACTGAGCGACAGATCGCGCGCGGCGAATCCGATCCCAACACCATCCGAACCAGTTTCGCACGTCGATGGAGGTTGCGGTGTCGCCCATGACCCCGCCTCTCCGGTTTGGCCCGAACCAGCCATTTGGCTGCCCGAGGCATCACCGGGAACATTGATCCTGACGCCCGCGCCGCCGGACTTCGAGACCGTTCATTCGATTGATCGCAACGCTTTCGGACTGTCGATCGTCGGGCGGACAGATGCTGACGGTCGCGAGCTGGTTGTCGCCGACGGCTCGGGTGAGCTCCATGTCAGTTTGCGCGACGAGCAGGCCGCGCGCCGTCCCGCCGTGCTTGTGCCGCTCGACGGCATGGGCGAACTGCGGGCCGACGTGGCGCTACACTTCGTGCGTCGCCTCAGCGGCCAGCGCACCGGTCTTCTCCCGGCGGCGCTGCGGCTGACGTCGTTTCAGAAACGGCGACTGATTCAGCTCCTGCACGCCTTCGACGTCCACGACCTGGGTGGCGGCCCGCGAGACGTGGCAGCGAAGGTGCTCGCCTCCGACCACGCTCAGCGCCGCTCGGTCGAGTGGAAGGATTCTCATGCCCGCCGCAAGGCGAACCGGCTCATTCACGATTCAATCGCTTTGGTCGAGCGCGGCTATCTGAAACTTCTACGCGGCCTCTGATCGGCTCCCCGATTCCTTCAAGCCATCGACCTGATGAGTTAGTTGCGCCCCGGTAGTACGCCTGGCTTCGCCTGGTTGCGACGATGGGGGGACACAAACGTACGTCAATTTTCGTCCACCCCCAACGCCTGAACTCTCCGCCACTCTGGCCCGGACATGCCGCGACTTGGCCGCGGCACTTCGAGGCAAGACGGAGATCTCCCATGCTCGACAGGCCTGCGCAACTCGCCACCCGTTACGTGCGCACCCCCGAGGCCGCGCGCCTCCTCGGCATCTCGCCGCGCACGCTTGAAAAATATCGCTGCCATGGCAATGGCCCGACTTTTCGCAAGCTCGGCGGCCGCGTTGTCTACGCCATCGGCGATCTCGAAGCCTGGGCCGATCAGGCCGCCTGCAGCTCAACGTCGGATCCGCGCTACCTCGAAGCGCGCGCCGCCGGCAACGCGCATCGCTAAGGCAACGCTCGTCATGTCGTCGCGTCGCCTCATCACACCCAGCGAGCGAAGCAAGCTCGACCCGTTCGTTGTCGCCACCGGTGATGCCAGCCCGCGTGATCAACGCGACCTGATGGAGCGCCCGTTCTTTTCGCTCGCCAAGGCCAAGCGAACAAGACCGATCCTCTACCAGACCGGCGACGTGTGTGTCGAAGTCTATGCAGTTCCTGAGCACGGTATGGCGACCATTTGGGATGCCGACGTGCTGATTTGGGCGGCGAGCCAGATTGTCGAGGCCGAGAACCTCGGTCTGAAGACCTCGCGCTTCCTGCGCTTCACACCCTACCAGCTTCTGACCGCAGTCGGCCGGCAGACCGGCGCCCGCGACTACAAGCTCTTGAAGGGGGCATTGGCCCGCCTGCAGGCGACCGTCATCCGCACCAGCATCCGGCAGGGGGAGCATTGGCGGCGCCACCAGTTCTCATGGATCAACGAATGGGAGGAATGCGCGACGCGCGACGGTCGGGTGCAGGGAATGGAATTCGTCCTTCCCGACTGGCTCTATCGCGGCGTCATCGATCGCTCACTCGTTCTCACGATCGATCCGGCCTATTTCAGCCTGACTGGTGGGATCGAGCGCTGGCTCTACCGCGTCGCGCGCAAGCATGCTGGCCGCCAGCCGAGAGGTTGGCTGTTCGAGGTCGCACACCTCCATGAGAAATCCGGCAGCCTCGCCAAGCCTGCAGACTTCGCCTTTGATCTCCGCCGGATCGCGGCACGTCAACCGCTGCCAGGCTACTGCCTGAGCATCGAACGCAGGGAACGCCGAGAGCTATTGCGCATCCTGCCATCGAAGTCATTCACAGCTCCTGTGGACGGCGCTGTGAATCAGCTCGGGACTTCGGGCGTTCACACTATCGGGACTCCGGGCGTGCCGGTATCGGGATTCCGGGAGTGCAAACCACAGCTAACGCTTTGGCCAGGAAACACGATCGCCTGCCCTAACTTAGAGTCTAACTTAGAATCTAACTGTTGTAGTGGGGCCGCGCGTCTTGCGGATAACACCGACATCCGCGCTCAGCCGCCAACCGAGCACCCAAGCCAACCATCTCTGCCGCTTTCAGGTCGCAAGACGGGAGGCATGCGATGATCGTCGCCGTGCTCAACCAGAAAGGCGGTGTCGGCAAGACCACGCTCGCCCTGCACCTCGCCGGCGTATGGGCGCTGCGCGGAAAGCGCGTGACGCTGATCGACGCTGACCCCCAGGGCTCCGCATTGGACTGGTCGCAGCAGCGTGCGCGGGAGAATGTCGCACGGCTATTCGGCGTCGTTGGCCTCGCGCGCGATACGCTCCACCGCGAGGCGCCGGAAATCGCACGCACCGCCGATCATGTCGTCATTGACGGACCGCCGCGCGTCGCGGGACTGATGCGTTCGGCGCTGCTGGCGGCGGATCTCGTGTTGATCCCCGTGCAGCCGTCGCCATTCGACGGCTGGGCCTCGGCCGAGATGCTCGCTCTGCTGCGAGAGGCTCGCATCTATCGTCCGCAGCTTCCTGCTCGCTTTGTGCTCAACCGCTGCGGCGCGCGCACGATCATCGCCCGCGAGACTGCCGAAACTCTCGCCGACCACGATCCGCCGGTGCTCGCCAGCACCATCGGCCAACGCGTTGTCTTCGCCGACGCCGCTCAGTCCGGACGGCTCGTCTTCGAGTTCGTCGAGCAGAGCGCCGCCGCCCGCGAGATCGCCGCGCTCGCGGCAGAAGTTGCGAGGTTCGCGCCATGAGCGACCGCTCTATCAAACGCGGCTTCGCCTCGCGTCCGGGCGATGCCGAGAGCTGGATCAAAGCCAGTGATACGCCGCCACGCAGCGTGAATGATGCTGCCGCATTCACCGCGCGCCTGACGATTGACGTCACGCCCACGCTGCGCGGCCGCATCAAGGTCGCCGCGTTCCAGCGCGGCGTGACCGTCGCCGACATGCTGCGCGAATTGCTGGCGCGAGAGTTCCCCGCTGACGCCCCGGAGAACCGTCATGAACGACAATGAAGCCTTGCCGCCGCGTGCAGTGCCGCCCTCGCATCGACGGGATGTCGCGCTCACCCATGTCGAGCTGACCTGGATCGAGAAGCGGATCGAGCACTGGCTGCGCTTCGGCCGCCGCGCGGAGGAGAAGATTCTCGACCGTCGCCGCAGCATCTCGAGCTTTGAGCCGGGCAGCATCTTCGGCTTCGTCCGCTGGGCATCGAACGACTATGGCACCGTGGTGTCGCGCATGGACATCGTGCGTGCCGTGGAAGCCGGGCAGCGCTATCAGACGCTGCCCTTCGTCCGCCCCGGTGGCGAAATCCTGCTGCGCGTTGATAGCTGGCCGAAGGTCGAGCGCGTGTTGCAGGCCATCGACGCCATCGAGGCGCTCTCCATCGATCCGGCTGACGCCGCACCCGAATACTGGCGGCATCTCCACAACCGTCTCGCCGCCGACCATGTGCCGCGCGCCTACACGCGCGAGCAGCATATCGCCTGGCTCAAGCGCCGGAGCGTCACGCCATGACCCGCTTCGGCTATCTCATGTTGACCTACCTTGCGGCGCTGGTCGCCGGCGCCCTGGCCCTCGTTCATCCTGCGCCGCGGCTGATTTGGAACGCTACCGCGAGCACGCCAATAGGGCTCTACGCGCTGCATCCGCTCGGAGAGCTGCGCGACTTGGAACTGGTCGCGGTACGGCTGCCGGAACCGATCGCCAGCTTCCTTGCCGATGGCGGCTTTCTTCCAAAAGGTCTGCCGCTGCTGAAGCGTGTGATGGCGCTGCCCGGGCAAACCGTGTGCCGGTCGGGCGATGCCATCACGGTCGATGCTGTCGATGTCGGCGCCGCACACGAGCACGATCATCGCGGCCGTCCGCTGCCGCGTTGGAGCGGTTGCCATACCCTCGAACCGGGCGAGGTCTTTCTCATGAACCCGACCGTCCCAGACAGCCTGGACGGCCGCTATTTCGGCGCGCTCCCCGTCAGCTCGATCGTCGCGCGCGCAGTCCCGCTTTGGACGGACGAAGCCGCCGACGGCCGTTTCGTCTGGCGCGCCGCCACTCATTGACCCGTTTCCAACCCAGCAACCCAGGAGCTTTCCCATGGCACAAATCGGCCAGTTCACGCGCGATAAGTCCGGCTTCACCGGTCGCGTTGAAACGCTGTTCTTCGAGCGGATTCTCACCCTCGTCCCGGCCGAATCCTCGGATGCCGAGAACGCGCCGGACTACCGTATCCGCCTCGGCGATGCCGATGGCCCGGAGATCGGCGCAGGTTGGAAGCGGACCGGCGAGAAGGCCGGCGATTACGTTTCGCTCGTCATCGACGACCCGGCGCTGCCGCGGCCGATCCGCGCAAATCTCTTCCAGTCGGGCAACGACAAAGCGGCCTGGACGCTGAACTGGAATCGTCAGCCCCAACGCGCCGAGCGGGACTGATTGCATGCAGGATCCTGTCGCGCGTGCCGCCAACCAGGCGCATCAACGGTCCACCCCCTTGTTCGGGGAAAAGCCCTCTCATAACTCGGGTCCACGCAACCGTCGGGCGGCCGCCACGCACAGCGGCGGTCAAACCGGTGGTCCGTGCGCACCGCCGGTAGGCAGCAAGACGCCTCGCCATGATGGCGGAGACAGGGCGAGCCTTGCCGTTCTCCTCCTTACCGGCCTGCTGGTGATTGGCGGGCCAACGGCAGCAGTGTCCGGGCAGAGAGCACCGGCACGAAGTCAACCGGCGAGCGATCACTACGCATCTCATGTGGCAGAGGCCGCGCAGCGCTTTGGCATTCCGGCTGCATGGATACGAGCCGTCATGCGGGTCGAGAGCAATGGCGATCGGCGTGCCGTCTCACCCAAAGGCGCACTCGGCCTGATGCAACTCATGCCCAAGACTTGGGCGGACATGCGCGCGCGCTATGGTCTCGGGCGCGATCCCTTCGATCCCCGTGACAACATCCTCGCCGGCGCCGCCTTTCTTCGCGAACTGCACGACCGTTACGGCTCGCCGGGCTTTCTCGCGGCCTATAATGCAGGTCCCGGCCGCTACGAGGAGTTTCGGGATAGACACCGTCCACTGCCCGCGGAGACGACAGCCTATGTCGCGGCCATCGTCCCTTTTGTCGACGCGGAGGGAGCGCCAGGACCTCTTCTCCTCGCGGCTTCTTCTCGTTCATCCTGGACGCGGGCGCCGCTGTTCTTCGACCACGCTGACGGGCCGTCCCCTGGCGCGCGAGCGGCGCTCGATCAACCCGCGCACGGCGGCTCAGTCGGCACTACGGTGCACGATATTTCGGCGATTGCGCCGCAGTCGGAGGGCCTGTTCGTCGCGCTCTCGGCCATGGGGCGATCGCAATGACTGCACGGCATCTTCAACGTCAATGCGCGGATCGCGGTACGTCTGCAGGCACCCTTGTTGCGGCGGCTGCACATCGGGCAGCTCGCGATATCAGCTGTCAGTTTCCAGGTTCGCTGGCGCCCCTTGACGAACATTCGGTTTGCATTCGAAACGCTGCAACACAGTCATACGGGCGATGCCTTCGGCCCGCGCTCTACTCGTCGCTTCGCTCCTCACCGAGCCACCCTACGGGTGTCTCGGCCCTTCGCGTAACGATCGCTATCGCAAACACTCGCAAACAGTGGGGGCTTCCGCGAGTACCGACCGAACGATGGCGAGATAAAAGGCCGCAATGTGCGGCTCGGTCGGTTGGTTGTTTGTGCTGCTATTTTTCCTCGGGTCCGCAATGTGCGGCTTCGGCGCGCAATGTGCGCTCGACTATCAACCCGTTGCAGGGATTCTGCATTCCGCACATTGTCGAGGCTGGCCATGGCTGAAGACAGCGATTTTCAACCACGGCCCGGCCGCATCCGCTCCTCGAGGAGCCAGCGGGCCAAGCCCTTCATCGCCCAGGCGCTTGCCGCCGCTCAACGCGCTGGCGGCGGCATTTCGCGAGCCGGCCAGCTCGTCAGCCACCGTCATTCGCGCTTCGGCCGCGGCCGAGCCGCCAGCGTGCGGGCAAACCGTCTGCTCACCGGCCGCTCGCGTCTGGTGACCATCAAGACCCGGGTCGTCCGGCACAGGGCGAGGTCGGCGCCGCTCGCGACGCATCTCGGCTATCTCCGGCGCGAAGGCGTGACCCGGGACGGGGAGAAGGCCCACCTGTTCGGCCCGGGCACCGAGGATGCCGATCCCAAGGCCTTCGCCGAGCGCTGTCAGAATGACCGCCACCATTTCCGCTTCATCGTCTCCCCCGAGGACGCGCCTGACATGGCCGACCTCAAGGGTTTCGCCCGCGAATTGGTCGGCCAGATGGAAGTGGATCTGGGTACCAAGCTCGACTGGGTGGGGGTCGATCACTGGAACACCCAGCACCCCCACGTCCACATCATCGTGCGCGGCGTCGCAGAGGACGGCCAAGACCTCGTCATCTCCCGCGACTACATCAAGGAAGGGATGCGCGCCCGCGCCCAGGACCTGGTCACCCAGGAACTTGGACTGCGCTCCGATCTCGACATTCGTCGCTCGCTCGAGAGCCAGATCGGAGCCGAGCGCTGGACGCAGCTCGATCGCCAGCTTGTTCGCGATGCAAACCAGCACGGTGTTATCGACCTTGCGCCGCGTCCCGAGCAGCAGCCCGATCAATTCCATGCGTTGAAGGTTGGCCGGCTGCGACACTTGGAAAGTCTTGGCCTCGCTCATCAACTCGGGCCCGGCCAATGGTCCATGGACGAGGCCGCCGAAACGACCTTGCGCGAGCTCGGCGAACGCGGCGACATCATCAAGCGTATCCACCGCAGCTTGACCGAACGCGGCATCGAGCGCGGGAGCGCGAGTTACGTGTTATCAGGCGAAAATCTTGACGTCCCCGTCATCGGGCGTCTCGTTGATCGCGGTCTCGACGACGAGCTCAAGGCGACCGCCTATGCCGTGGTCGACGGGGTCGACGGCCGCACCCACCACATCCGGCTGCCCGACCTCGACGCTGCCGGCGACAGCGCGCCAGGCTCAATCGTCGAGCTTCGCAAATTCGATGACGCAAGAGGGCAGCGTCGCGTGGCGCTTGCCGTCCGCTCCGATCTCTCGATCGAAGCGCAGGTGACCGCGAGCGGCGCGACATGGCTCGATCGGCAGGCCGTCGCGCGCGACCCTGTGGCGCTTGGCCAGGGCGGCTTCGGCGCCGAGGTCCGCGACGCTATGGAACGGCGGCCCGAGCAGCTCATCGGGCAGGGGCTCGCCGAACGCCAGGCGCGTGGACTGGTGTTCGCGAAAAACCTTATCGGCACGCTGCGCCGTCGGGAGTTAGAGGATCTCGGCAAGCAGCTCGCCGCCGAGACCGGTCAGCCGTTCAACCCGTCGGCTAGCGGCGAGTATGTGGCAGGCACCTATCGGCAGCGCTTCGCGCTCGCCTCCGGCCGCTTCGCCATGATCGACGACGGTCTCGGCTTCCAGCTCGTGCCTTGGACGCCCTCACTCGATAAACAGCTCGGCCGGCATGTCTCTGGCGTCGCGCGCGCGGATGGCGGCATCGATTGGGGTTTTGGGCGCAACCGGGGGCTCGGCTTGTGAGTGATCCTTCCAATCACCGACGTCAGGAGAGGGCGGCCGCCATGTCGGCGACCAAGATTCTTTGGGGGCAGGTCATCATGGTCTTCGGCATCGTCCTGCTCACGATCTGGGCCGCGACGGAATGGACGGCTTGGCGCCTCGGCTTTCAGCCGCAGCTCGGGCAGCCCTGGTTCGAGCTGCTCCATTTTCCGTTCTACCTTCCGCCTGCCTTCTTCTGGTGGTGGTATGCCTACGATGCTTACGCGCCCTCAATCTTCACCGAGGGCGCCTTCATCGCGGCATCCGGCGGCATCATCGCTGCGGCGGTCGCGATCGGTATGTCGGTCTGGCGCGCCCGCGAAGCGAAGAATGCCGAGACTTATGGGTCCGCGCGGTGGGCGAAGGCAAAGGAGATCGAGCAGGCTGGATTGCTTGGACCCGACGGCGTGGTGCTCGGCCGGTTCGAGCGCACCTATCTTCGCCATGATGGACCGGAGCATGTCCTGTGCTTCGCACCCACGCGATCGGGCAAGGGCGTCGGCCTCGTCATCCCTTCGCTCTTGACGTGGCCGGGCTCGGCTATCGTCCACGACCTCAAGGGGGAGAACTGGCAGCTCACTGCCGGCTTTCGCGCCCGACACGGCCGTGTCCTTCTGTTCGATCCGACCAACGCGAAGTCGTCGGCCTATAACCCGTTGCTCGAGGTGCGCCGCGGCGAGTGGGAGGTGCGCGACGTCCAGAACATTGCCGACATTCTGGTCGACCCGGAGGGCAGCCTCGAGAAGCGGAACCATTGGGAGAAAACCAGTCACGCCCTGCTGGTCGGCGCGATCCTCCACGTCCTCTATGCCGAGGAAGACAAGACGCTCGCCGGTGTCGCAGCCTTCTTGTCCGATCCCAAGCGGCCCATTGAGACGACGCTTGCCGCAATGATGCGAACCGCGCATCTCGGCGAGGCCGGTGTTCATCCCGTCGTCGCGTCCGCTGCCCGCGAGTTGCTGAACAAGTCCGGCAACGAACGCTCCGGTGTCTTGAGCACCGCCATGTCGTTCCTGGGCCTTTACCGAGATCCCGTGGTGGCGGAGGTGACGCGGTGCTGCGACTGGCGGATTACCGATATCGTTGGCGGAGAGCGAGCGACCACGCTGTACCTTGTCGTGCCGCCCTCCGACATCAATCGCACCAAGCCGCTGATCCGTCTGATCCTCAACCAGATAGGCCGCCGCTTGACCGAGGATCTGCAAGCCAAGGCCGGCCGGCGCCGGCTCCTCCTGATGCTCGACGAATTCCCGGCGCTCGGCCGGCTCGACTTCTTCGAGTCTGCGCTGGCCTTCATGGCCGGATACGGCATCAAGAGTTTCCTGATTGCTCAGTCGCTGAACCAGATCGAGAAGGCCTACGGGCCCAACAACTCGATCCTTGACAACTGCCACGTCCGGGTCAGCTTTGCGACCAACGACGAGCGCACCGCAAAGCGCGTGAGCGACGCGCTCGGCACGGCGACCGAGATGAAGGCGATGAAGAACTATGCCGGCAGCCGGCTGGCGCCTTGGCTGGGCCACCTCATGGTGTCGCGGTCCGAGACCGCCCGCCCGCTGCTCACGCCCGGCGAGATGATGCAGCTCCCGCCCTCCGACGAGATCGTCATGATGTCGGGCCTCCATCCGATTCGGGCGAAGAAGGCGCGCTATTACGAAGATAGACGTTTCCAGGAGCGCATCATGGCGCCGCCGATGCTGACGAAATCCAATGGCGGCCGGTTGGACGATTGGAGCTCAAGGCCATTGCCGCCGCGCCCAAGGGCATTGGAGACGTTGAACGACGACCAGACGGATGACGAAGATCCAAAGGCCGCCGACCGCAGGCAGCAGCCGGAACTCGATCGAGACACGGTGGAGAATAAGGAACCACTCGAGAACGAGTTCGCTTCGGACCTCGTGGATGAGCTCGATGAAGATGTCCCGCGGATCAGGCGCATGAACGACATGATGCAGGGCGTGGCGCGCCAAGCCTCCCTCGATCCCGGCGACGATCTCGGATTGTGAGGTAGCCATGATCGGGACAAAAAAGAAGGCTCAGCTGTCGGTCTATCTCGATCCTGATGTCATGAAGGCGCTATCGGCCTACGCCGCCCGGCGCGAGCAGTCGCTGTCGCTTATCGCGGAAGCCGCGATCGCTTCCTTTCTGTCGCCGGACGCCGATGAACGGCGAGAGGCTGCTACTGCCAAGCGTCTTGACCAGATCGACCGCCGGATCGCGCGCCTTGAGCGGGATGTCGGGATTTCGGTCGAGACTATCGCTCTCTTCATCCGCTTCTGGCTCACGACAACACCATCACTCCCCGAACCCGCCGCCAAGGCCGCGAGAGCACAGGCCGGAGCGCGTTATGATAATTTCCTTGCCGCATTGGGCCGCCGGCTCAATCAAGGGCCGAAACTGCGGCAAGAAATCCCGGAGGATGCCCAGCAGACTGACTCGTCCCCAGGCGAGTGATGCTCAACCCCGACGGTCGGCTCTGGATCGATTGGCTGTCTGGCGGGTTGGAGGATAGCGGACGAACGATGTCCGCCGCCGACGGCGAGCGGATCGTGGACCATCCAAAAAGTGTTAGGCGACCCGCGTGCTCAACTGCGAAATGCATGCCCTCCCCTGGATCAACTCGATCAGAGGCGACCCCCTGGCCCCGTATGCGACCGTCTGATGCGAGCTATATCCCTCGACGGCCTGCCAGGATCGACTGCGACCTAGCGAGTGATGTCAACGGGATGAGGGGGGATCCTGTGTTTGCGACAATTGTACAAGCGTTGCCAAGATTGCCTCAGTCGAAGACACGGATAGTGTTCGCACATTCACGCTCGATTTCCCAGACTGGTTAACCAATGACCTCGCCATTGAAGCGGGCGTATCTTTAGACGGTGTGTGTCTCAAGGCGACGACTGGCATTTCTTCCACCCGAGTTCTTCTCGACTCCAATCGAGCGAGTAAGCCAGGAGCCAATCAGCGCGCCGCGCCCGTGACTTGCTGGCGGAGTTGCGGCTATTATGTGTTTGCGAACAGGATCAACGAGATTTTGTCAGGCCCCATCCGTTGATCTATCTTCGGTCGGGCTTCTAGAGACAAACCGCCGATGATGAAGACGTACACCGGCTCGTGTCACTGCGGCACCGTCCGTTTCGAGATCGACGCCGATATCGACCATGTGCGGGTTTGCGACTGCTCTATCTGCTCGAAGCGTGGCGCGCTGATTTATCGCGTCGCCGAGGGCGACTTCCGGCTCCTGACGCCCCTCCAGGAGTTGTCGGTCTATCGCTGGGGTTTATTCACTGCGGCTGACTATTTTTGCCCGGTTTGCGGTATTTTGCCGTTCCGCAAACCAAGCCAGCCCACCGCAGCAGAACGCGAAGCCGGCATTCGGCCGTTCGACGGATGGGCAGTGAACGTGCGTTGCCTGAAGGACTTCGATCCGTTTTCAGTGCCCGTTCGGCAGATTCACGGCAGCAGGCTGACAATTGATTCGCCATAGCGGCCCTTGCCATGGACTTTCCGTTCGACTGCACGTGTTTATAATTGGTGATGTTCGTTGGACGTCGGCACTCAAAGAACGAAATCGGCCCTTTCCACCACGCTGAGTTTGGGAGTAGTGCCACTTCATAGCCGAGCATCGGGAAAACCTTCAGAAGATGCTCGTTTTCGACAGGCATCCTCGAAATCATGACGCGTCTCTTGATCGGTCGCGTGGATGGCCGGCCAAGGCGGAAGCGATGAACACGCGTCGATGATAGTGGCGTGCCTGTCCGAGTTCCTTGTCGCCGGCTCGCCTGTCACGCGTTCGAGACCCGCTGCGGCGTCGATCAGGCCGCGATCGAATAAACCCAGCCGTCGAACGCACTCGCTCGCGTCAGGTTTTCAAGGGAAAGATCAAACGCACTGTGCAGGCGCGCTTCAATACCTGTCCCGGGCAACGCGGGAACGCCCGACTCCAATTCCTTCCTTACGACCGGGCGTCCAGGCTCATCTATCGTCGCGTAGCCGCGTCGGCCGAGTTCGGTCAGCAGCGTGGACTTCCCACAGCCGGGGCATCCCGAGATCACGGCGAATCGATCAGATATTCTTCAAGCTCAATTGGCGCTCCAATAGACTTGCCTGATGAGGCGTAATCTCCGCGCCTTTGCGCCTCCGGACACATCACACGTGGACTACGAAAGATCGCCCCAGTGGGGATGAACCCGGTTGCCGTGGTCAATCGGCTGCGTACAAATGGTTGAAAAAGTCGAGGCAATTGCGATTATCGAAGTCTCCTCTTCCGATGCGACCGCGCCCGCCAATGCATTTCGCGAACCTGCATCCGGCAACCAGTCGTCACTCACTCCCGTGCTGTGAAACGCACTCCAATTTAATCACAGCCCTGTTCGGCCGGCAAAGAAGGCTTGTCGGGCGAAATTGGTGTTCTAAGTCCCTCAATTGGCTACGTAGAAGCCGTTGAAATTCGCTATTTTTTCTTGCGACGTGGACCCGCTGGCTTGCGGCTTTTAGGCAAGGTCTTCGGAGACCTAGCACCTTTGGGCGGCAGAACAAAGAACTCGGACAACTGCACGTCCAGCGTTTCGGCGATGCGGTCGAGAAGATCAATCGTCGGGTTCTTCGATTGCCGCTCAAGACTACTCATGTAGGAGCGGTCGATCCCGGCCTTCCAAGCCAATTGCTCCTGCGAGATACCCCGATTCACGCGAATCCGACGCACATTCCAGGCTACAATCGCACGAGTTTTCATACGTCAACTCATGCCATGGTGCTAGGCCTCAAAACACTGGCTATAATCCCGCTATTATTTCTTGGTCGGTGTTCCTCGACGTGATCTAGCCTCAAACGCGGCCGGGACCGTGATCGATGCACGTGGGCAGTCGGCGTCCCACGCGCTTCGCACGATGCCCGCGGCTTAGGATGTCGACAGTGTATCGGGGTATTTCGCCTCTAAGCTTTGGCCTATCTCCGAAAAAGCGCTCAAGACCGCATCGATCTGATCCCGTCCTATTCCAGCGTAGATGACCAACCGTACGTATCGATCGCCATAAGGGACGACAAGCACGCCCAATCCCGCTTCACCCAGCGTCCAAGATTTGAGGGCAGGAGCTCCGGAAAGACGTAGAACCACAGGAACATCTGGATCAGCAATGGCACGTTCCGAAAGAGAGCTGTGTAGACGAAGCCTATTCCACGCACCGCTCTCGATCGAGCAGTGCGGGCTGTACCGACTAAGGTTCCGATCGCAAGCGCTAGGAGGAAGCTCACCACCGCCATGACTATTGTGAGACGCAGACCTTCCAGCAGCCATCCAAGCTGCGGCTGCTGGAAGAGAATACTCCAGTTCCAATTGTAGGAGAGCATTCGACCCAGCCGCTATTGAGGGACTGCTTGCGCTTGCAAAACGGTCTCGAGCTTCTCGCTCAGTGGAATTCCAAATTGGTCAAACCACTTGTGGTAGAGAGATGTTATCTCTCCCGAGCGAAAGAGCTCGGCCAGCGTCTTGTTGACAGCCAAGCGAAACGCAGAGTCGTCACGGCGCATCATTAACCCGTACGGCTCGAAGGAGAGCGGGCGGCCGACGACCTCCAGACGGTCGCGAGCCGGCTTTTGTCGCAAAGTGTAGAGGATCGCGTCGTCCGAACAAAACGCGTCGGCGCGATCGCTATCGACAGCCAAGAGTCCTTCTGAAAAATTCGAGATGTTTAGGATTTTCACGTTTGGGACCTTTAGTTTCTGGACCCATCTGCGCCGCCGAGATCGATACTGCGCCGTCCGACGCCGAAGGCCATATGAACTTGCCGCGATCCAGGCGCTTGGCGTAGAGCGACATGCCCAGCCCGTCATGCCAGAGGATCTTGACCAGATCGCCGCGGCGACCCCGGAAGATGTAGAGATCGCCAGCATGAGGATCGCGCTTCAGGCTCTCCTGGACCGCAAGCGCCAGGCTTTGCATCCCGCGGCGCATGTCGGTGTGGCCGGTGGCGATCCAGACCCTGACGCCGCTCGGGATCGGGATCATCGCCGTCTCAGAAGCTCAAGAACCCGCTGCAGCGCCTCCGCGTCCACGTCCCGGTCAACGCGCACGCGACAGCCGCCCCCAAGCTCGATCTCGATAATGCCGGCCCGTGCACGTTGCGCAGGCGGTGAAGACACCGGTTGTGGCGCGCCACTCGAGATCGGAGCCGCCGCAGGCGTCATCTCAACCGGAACAAGCACCGGCGCGGCATCCCCGCTCAACTTGCCTTCCCGCGCCAACCGGCGCCACGTGAACAATTGGCTTGTCGACAGCCCGTTACGTCGTGCCGTGACCGACACCAGACGTGGCCCGCCATAGCTCTCGGTGACGATTCGCTGCTTTTCTTCCAATGTCCAACGACGTCGAGCGCCTGTCGAGACGACTTCAAGTCGGGAAACCTTCGGCATAGGCATATGGTCAGTCATACGCCTATGTCTTCATCCTCCATCAAACCGCACAAGGCGGTCCTCCCCGGAGCGATACGTCGTCTATGCCGAGTCGCTGGACGACCTAGCAGCATCAGCCAGACTGGCCAGCAGATCTGCAGCGCCAGCTCAACATCCAGCCGACGCTGACCATCCGGCCAGGTTTCCCCGTGCGGGTCATCGTTACCCGCGATTTGGTATTGGCACCCTACGGCAAGGGAGGAACGCCATGACGAAGCTCAAACTCGGTCCGCTACGCGACATCCCGGTCTGGCGTATCTTGATCCATCATGCGTTGCCGAACGCGGCCGTGCCATATTGACGGTGCTCGGGTTGCTTGTTGGGGGAGTGGTCACGGGCTCAATCCTTGTTGAGACGGTGTTTTCGTGGCCCGGGATGGGCAATCTGCTTATCACGTCGATCGGCAGCTGTGGTGCGCTACGGTGTGGCCCTGGGCGGCCATACGCCGCACGAGCTCGGGAAATTCCGCCGAGGATCGGCCCACCAGAAAGAACGTGGCTCGCGCGCATTCCTGTGCGAGCGCAGCCAACACCTTATCCGTGTTCGGCGGCCGCGGTCCGTCATCGAAGGTGAGGACGACTTCATAGTCCGCCATCTGCGAGTTCGGTTTGATTCTACGCTTCATCGCGCGATTCAAACACGGTGCACCTTTGTGTGTCGATATAATTAATGACTCAATACGTGTTATACAAAAGAATACAACTTAAACGTTGACATGGCCGAATGGTATTTCCTATCGTCGCATCCAGAAAACCTCGTACGGCAGGCGTAAGCCATCTTGCGCGCCGGCAGTTTGCCGAAGGCGTAACTGACGATCGTAGAGCGCTCCGTAGGGAGCGCTCTACGTATTTGAGCAACGCGGCCGGCAAAAGCCGGCATCTGATGGCCCCGGCACGCTCCGAAAAGGTGGTAATAACCCGTGCGAGACCTGATCATCGAAGCCTTTGACAGCGTCATCCGCTGCGAGATCGCGGAAGCAGACGACGTTCGCAAGGAAATCGCCCAGCGCGGCGCCTACTGGGCCGGCGACGAGATATGGAAGCTGGGCCGCCAAGTCGCCGCGCTGCGCAAGCGTATCGCCGAGCTGGAAGAAACCGACGCATGATCTCAGCAGACCGCGAGTATCTGCTCGATGCCCCTCTAGAACCGTGGCTTCAATCGCTTCGAGCGGCACCGTGCGCCGGTTATCACAGAAACCAGTTTCCTTCATGCGCGTGCAGATCGTTTGCCTCAGCAGTCATCCACTGCTCGCGCGGGTTTTCGCGGCTGATGCGCTTGCCGGTCTCCGGGACCTTTATGAACCTTTGGCGGTTCCAGATGATCCGCCCGGCGTACTGAAGGATGCCGTTCAAGCGCTTGCGGCTACCGTCAATGGTCGAGGCGTTCCAGGCGCCGCCACGTGGCCCGGGTACGCCTTTCTTGTTCAAGGCAGTTGCGATGTCGCGTGGCGAGTTGCCGCCTTCAACGGCTTCTTCATCTGCGGTGTTAGACTCACGAAGGCTTTTCCTTGCCGACGCATTCGATGAGGAAGCGTGACAGCGCTTCGAACGTGTCAAATCGGTTTATGGTGCGGCCCTTATAGACTTCCTTTGAGAACCAGAACATGCGACGACTGAAGGTGAGCCACGCCGAGGGCATCAAGACATAGTCGAAGATCGCTTCGTTCTTCTCGTCCAGCCGAACCGCGACAACCCATCCCTTCGGCCACCTCACGCGGTATTGCAGCGTCCAGCGCAAGGGCCGGTTTTCATAGTTGCGGCATCTCGCGACCCGAAAGACGACATTCACGACATTGTCGATTCGAAGACATTCAGTCGAAGCATTGAGGGTGGCACTGCGACCAAGTCTCTCGAAGGCGTCTCGAAGGCGAGCAGCATTGCTAAGCTGAAGGGCGGCCCACCGTTGGTGCGACGCGTATTTGTCAAACCATTCTTGATTGCCGTTGTACCCAATAAGACGGTAGATGTTCCGCAGCGCGCCGAAGTGCAAAACATACGATGACATGGACGGCAGTCCCGGACTTGAATTGATAATCGTCTTACTAAGCTTGCCTTTCTTCATCAGGACCTTACGGAGCCGAAGCAACATTTCCTCTTCGGGAATGCTGACGCGCCCCTCACCCATAATCTTTTGCGCGCGCCGGAATGCGTCGCGATGGACGATAGGTTCGATGGCATTCTCTTTTCTGATCCAGAGCTCCCTTGGGTTGCGCGTCACCTTGGCGCCAAGTTTTCTGCTTTTGCGATTGTAGGTCAGAACGCCGATATAAGCTTCGTTCCGGAGGAGGTCACCGACAGCCTTTCCAAGCCACGGTCTTCCCTGGCTATTCAAGATCCCTCGCTGGTTGAGCTCTCGGGCAATGGTGGCCTGCGATTTGTGACGGAGATATTCGTGGAGAATCCAATTCACGATCTCGACTTGATCGGGCGCACCGGGGATGAGCTTGACATGGTCGGTAAGCAAAGATTTGCGCTGGCCGATCGTTAAAATGCCCTTCGGTCTGCATTGATCGTCGACGAGACGTCGTTGGAACGCGTAAGCCGTAGGGCCGCCCATTTTGAAGCCGCGATGCGTCAGCCGGACTGACCCTGCGAAAACTTTGGCGGAGAGTTCCCGACTGAACTCAGCCGCCATCACTCTCTTAATATTCTTCATGATGCTGGCGAGAAGGCTTCCGTCATTGTCGAATTGCTCCGCGCAATAAGCAACCTCGACGCCCGCCCTGCGGCAGATGAACTCGTAGTGCGCGCTCTCGTCAACGTCCTGAAAGCGTCCCCATCGGCTCACGTCGAAGACAAGCAGATGAGCGAAGTCAGCGCGTCCCGATTGCACGTCTTCAACCAGTTCGGTAAGGCCCCCCCGGTTTTCGATTCTGAGGCCGCTTTCTCCCTCGTCACGATAGGTGTGGACGATGGTTAGCTTGTGAAGTTCGGCGTAGGTCGCGATGACCACTGCCTGATTCTCAATCGAGTATTGCTGGTAATCCGTCGACATGCGGACATACTGCGCCGCCCGTCGCGCTTTCTGCGACTGAGGCAGACGTTTCGCGTGTACAACAAGGGTGTTCCCCATGTTGCCTCCCCGCGGCTATATCGCGCCGCGCTGTATTGCGCATCGCAAACCATTTAGGCGCATCATCAAGTCCGCGCCATCGGAAAGTGTATTCAGAAAGAGTCAACTGCTATGTCGTTTTTCTTGAAAGCACGTTGCGGCGGGCGAAGCGAGCTGCAGAGAAATGCGGGTTTGCGCTTTTGGGCCCGTAGCCGACATGTCCGGCGCAGCTCTTTCGTCTGCTTCTGACGAGGCAACCAGCAGGATATCGTCGTTGTCCTTGTCGATGATGTTGAACGCCCATCCATCATGGCTGTGGCGATCGCCACGTCGGCCTTCTTCTCCTTATTGCCGCTATTCTTGTTGTAGACGTGGGTCTTGAAGCCGGCCTTGTCGACCATCTTCCAGAATGAGTCGCCGGGGAGGTGAACCCCACATACCGCCCGTCAGCTGGCAAACCGACAGCGCTGGCAGCAATTTAGGATTGGATGAATTCTTCAAGCTCGTCGATCATCGTTTACCGGGTTTGATTCCTCCGAAAGGATATCAATGGCCTCGAGCCTTGCGTCATACTCCTCGTATGTGCCGAGCAGGGCTTGGCCAACTGTCAAGTTGTGCACGGGATCGATAATCGAGGGGGAGTCGTAAGTTAGGGAGGTTGGTCCAGTAAATAGAACTTCTTCGCCACGCTCGTCGCGTCGCAACGTTCGGTCCGTACACCATTTGACGAGTTGCGTGACCTCTCCCTTCCCGGACTCAATGATGGGCGGCAGCTGCCGAACCGAGTAGAAATTCGTCCGCGCAGAATACATCTGCCGCGAATCCGAGCTCATGCGCTCGTCTGGTTGAGCGGTAAGGGTCAGCAGGCGCTTGCCTTTCGGACGCTCGAGCGTACCCTGAATTAGACCGCCTTCTCTGATCAGTCTAATGTGCGCCAGCTTTTTTGGAGCACCAAGAACCTCTCGTCCCGAGGCGAGAGCTGCATCATTTACCGTCACGTAAATGTAAGGGATGTAGTAGCCAGTCTCGCCGTCGGGATCACGAACTTGAATTCCTGAATAGCACTCCAAGTATGGCCCGACAGTGCTTGAGCGATAGCTCGCGACCCCCACAATGGCGATTGCAGGGTTTGCTGCAGGTGCTAGTTCCTTCGGCAATAAACAATTCGCCTCGTGCCCCACGCTGAACATAAGGTTTATGGCTTGGCAGCCGAGAAACGCACCGCCACGATTTTTGCCCCCATGGTAAAGAGGCGCATCAAGCGGAATGCCTTTGACGTCGGGCATCGCATCCTCCTTGATCTCAGAACAATTCGCGCGGTTGGAGATTGAGCTATTCATCTCACCGCGCCTCTCCGGTTGTTGAAGCGCCCCTGAAGCGACTGTACTGCGCTGGCAGCGATGTGGGTTCGGTAGTCCGTGCGGCACATCGATCCGGTGATAGCGATCTTCGCTACGCGAGGCCGCAGTGCCGTTTCTGCGCCTTGCACCTCAATCCGCCGGATTAAACGATCCGAAAACATCCGACACGCTTGACCTTTTCCATTCTAGAAGCCGGCAGCTGTCCTGTGCTGCCGGATGCGCCTGATTGTGCATCCATTCCGGCGGAGCCTGCTCACCGATGATGACGTCAAGGCGAGTGGGTGATTCCTATTTGTCTATCAGTCGTTATGCAACGTCGATGCCAGGCACCTCGTGCGGTTTATACGGCTCACTGGCTGACGTCAAATTGGGTACGAGTGACCCGACAACTTTCGACCCTTGTTCTGTTGCCTTCCTCGCTTGTCCGATTGACGACGCGATGTCGAAAGCCCGACATGATCAAGTATCCGGACAGAAAGTCGATGAGGCTCTCTCACGAGTTTTCGCAACAGCCTCGATTAAACCAGATCAGCGTAACATTGTCGCTGCGCATGGTCGAAAACGCAGGCCCTGACATCGCCGTCTCGGTGGAGAGTCGGAAGACCTCCGGCGCCTGTGCAAGAGTCACGTGAGGCTGACTTCCCATCAGAGTCTCGGCGCGCCGATTGCACGGAATGGATACTCCAATTCGCAAGACTAAGGAGAACCTCATGCGTTCTGCGCCCCACTTTTCGATCCACAAGGAGCTCAGCACCGTTCGGCACCGGTATCGCTCCGCTCGCGGGTACCGATCCTATCTCCGAAACCGGAGGAAATTCGGTCGCAAATTGTCGGCGTCTAGAAGGCGGGGTAGTTCGGCAAAGCCAATGCAATAATCCAAAGGATGGCTAACGCCTGAGCGGCGGAAGCATGTTCGCGACGTGAAATCGTTATCGAAGTGCTTTAGCGCCAATTTACACGGGTACTGCGCACAGGCTTTGGGAATCAAAGATGATACGTAGCAGAGGGCAGATCGCCAAGAGTCCGGGGCGTGGTGCAGACCGCAACTCTTGGCTTGCCCGACTTTCAATGCTCGTTCTCAACCATTTTGATCAACACGCCCGTCATCCTTTTTGATGCTGAAAACCCCTGCACCGCCACTGATCGAGGGAACCAAGAGTTATGGGACGTGTGAGCGAAAAAGTCATTTTGGTAACCGGCGGGGCTCAAGGGATGGGGGCCGCTCATGCGCGCCTGCTGGTAGCCGAGGGCGCGAAAGTCGTGATCACCGATATTCTTGACAATGAAGGAGCGACTTTCGCGGCCGAACTTGGCCCATCCGCGATCTATGTGCGTCAAGACGTCGCTCAGCCAGGGGAATGGTGCCAGGCGATTGCGGCTGCGGAGGGCAAGTTCGGCGCGGTGCACGGCCTCGTCAACAATGCAGGCATAGCGAGTATGGCTCCCATCGAGCGGTTCCCGCTCGAGCAGTGGGAGAAGACCCTGGCTGTCAATCTCACCGGTGTATTCTTGGGAATGCAGACTGCCCTACCTGCGATGCGCCGCGCGGGCGGAGGCTCGATCGTCAACATCTCGTCGGTCGAGGGGATGAGGGGTAGTCCTGGGCTTCACGCCTATGTTGCTTCCAAGTTCGGCGTGCGGGGCATAACGAAGTCCGCTGCCTTGGAGGCCGCCGCGTCCGGCGTTCGCATAAACTCTATCCATCCGGGCTTCATCAACACTCGGATGACAGAGAACATCGATCTTTCCAGTTTTCCAATTCCGCTCGCGCGGCCAGCCGAGCCGCAGGAAGTGTCACAGGCAGTCTTGTTCCTGCTTAGCGACGAGTCCTCTTATCTTACCGGCTCCGAAATCGTCGTCGATGGCGGTCTGACGATCGGCGTCCCGCAGAAGGGTCAGGCGGTCGAAAACATCTTCTGACTATCAGCGGACGGATTGTCACATCAAACGAGATCGAATGTCGCGATGTATTACACCAGTGGAAATTACGAAGCTTTTGCTCGGCCCCGCAAACCCGCCGGCGTGGATAGCAAGACAGCATGGTTCGTTGGTTCGGGGTTGGCTGCGCTCTCCGGCGCGGCCTTCTTGATCCGCGACGGGCAGTTGCGTGGCGACCGTATCACCATCCTCGAACGACAGACGGTTCCGGGGGGCGCGTTGGACGGTTGTCAGGATCCGGAAAGGGGATTCGTGATTCGAGGTGGTAGAGAGATGGAGGATCATTTCGAGTGTCTCTGGGATCTGTTTCGTTCGATCCCATCGCTCGAACTTGAAGGCGCCAGCGTGCTCGATGAGTTTTACTGGCTGAACAAGGATGATCCGAACTACACACTACGGCGGGCGACGGTGAAGCAGGGGCAGGATGCCCATACCGATGGCCTCTTCACACTGAGCGAACAGGCCCAGAAAGAGCTGATTGCCCTTTTTCTTGCCACTCGTAAGCAGATGGAGACCAAGCGCATCGACGAAGTGTTCGGAAGAGATTTCTTCAACAGCAATTTCTGGCTCTATTGGCGGACCATGTTCGCCTTTGAAGAATGGCATTCAGCCCTCGAGATGAAACTTTATCTGCATCGATTCATCCACCATATCGGCGGCCTGCCGGATTTCAGTACGCTGAAGTTTACCAAATACAATCAATATGAATCGCTCGTTCTGCCGTTATCCAAATGGCTGTTGGCGCAAGGCGTCAACTTTCGCTACGGGGTCGGAGTCACCGATATCGATTTCGACATAAAGCGTGGCCGCAAGCAAGCCACAGCCATCCGCTGGCTGGAGAATGGCATTGAGGGCAGTCTCATTATTGGCGCCGACGATCTTGTTTTCATGACGATCGGGTCGCTGACCGAAAACTCGGACATGGGGGACCATCACACGGCCGCCAGGCTCAACGAAGGACCGGCGCCCGCCTGGGATCTGTGGCGGCGTATTGCGGCCAAAGATGCGGCCTTTGGACGCCCAAATGTCTTTTGCGGCAATATTCCTGCAAGCAAATGGGAATCGGCGACGATCACGACCCTGGACAAACGCATTCCAGCATACATCCGCAAGATCGCCAAACGCGATCCGTTCAGCGGCAAGGTTGTCACAGGAGGCATCGTTACGGTGAAAGATTCGAGCTGGTTGCTCAGTTGGACCACAAATCGCCAGCCGCATTTCAAGCGCCAGCCCAGCGATCAAGTCGTCGTCTGGGTCTATTCGCTATTCGTCGATAAAGCCGGCGACTACGTGAGGAAACCGATGCAAGATTGTACGGGCGAGGAAATCACGCAAGAATGGCTTTATCACCTCGGTGTGCCGGTTGCGAGTATACCGGAACTCGCCGCTGGGGCCGCCAAGACGGTCCCGGTGATGATGCCCTACGTCACTTCCTTCTTCATGCCGCGGCAGGCGGGCGACCGGCCAGATGTTGTGCCGAAAGATGCGGTCAATTTCGCCTTCATCGGCCAGTTCGCGGAGTCGGGTGAACGGGATTGTATCTTCACGACGGAATACTCCGTTCGGACCGCGATGGAAGCCGTGTATATCCTCCTCAAGATTGAACGTGGCGTGCCCGAGGTATTCAACTCGACCTATGATATTCGCAAGCTGCTTGCAGCAATGGGTAGACTGCGCGACGGCAATGAAATTGAGATCCCGGGACCTGCGTTCCTGCGCGAGCTCATTCTAAAAAAGATTGAAGCGACTGAGCTTGGCGAACTACTCAATAAATATCACCTGAGGTGATTAAGGCAGCGGACGCTGCGGCTTCGCTCGGATAGAGAAGCGCTGTCCTGCGCCGTGACGGCTCGGACTCGCCAAGGCGCGGATCAAACGTTCGCGCCGATCTTCCAGGCAACCTTTAGGCGTACTCTGGAATTCGGTGTTCTTTCGGCTTGATGTTATTCTCGCCACACGCATCCGATTAACCTCTTGCCACGAGGTGAGGGCGAAACTAGCTAGTGGCTCGTCACAGTGATCTTGATGGTTTGATACCGGCCAGCTTAGGATAGGCAAGTTTTCTGGCGGCACAAGGACTTCGATGCTTCTGGGGATGCAGGATTCGGCGGGTGGCCGTCCGGACATGTGCGAATAGGTATAGATGAACGCCAGATAATGGCCCTGCTTCTCGGTAAAGCGTGCGCCTGGTTTTTGACTCATGGATCGATTCATCCGTGCCTCCTTAGTCGTCCGTGAAGAACAGGTAAGGGGCTGATCTGGAGTCGTTGTTTTTCGGCTGCGGCGATTTTGTGATTGCAGGCTTTGACAGTGCGGTAGCTCGGAACCTGCAATTTGCAGTTTGAGATTCCCTCGAATCGCACGGCATGATTCGGCGCTCGTATCGGGAGGAGCCGATGCGACCGAAGAAGCCGAAGGCGACGGACGAAGGTGATCTGTTCCGGGCCAGGCTCAAGCAGGTCATCAACATGGAGCACGAACTGGTTCAGCACGCCGGCAAGATCAATTGGGACTGGATCGACTATCGACATGAAGGCGCCGCGCGGGCTCGACAAGCCGCTGTTCCAAAAGCTCGTCGCCGGCGAGTGGATCGACCGGCATCAGAACCTGCTCATCATCGGCCCGACCGGCGTCTGCAAGAGCTGGATTGCTTGCGCCTTGGGCCACAAGGCCTGCCGCGACAACCGCTCCGTGCTCTGTCAGCGGCTGCCGCGGCTGTTCGAGGCGCTTGCCCTCGCGCGGGGCGACGGCCGATGGTTGGGTTGCCGATGAGCTCCGCGCTTTGACTTCCTTGTAGACGTTGCTGATCGACATCGCGGATGTTGCGACACCGCGCCATCGACGAACCGCGTTCGGATGCGAGATCGGCGTGATAGCCATCGATCTTGGCGAGCATCTCCTGCACGAGCGCCGGATCAAAGTCGATAGCGACTGCTGCTGACTTTGCCGTCGTTTGTCCCTGTTGCGTTGCTTGGCCTCGGCGAGCTCTCATGCGCTTGACCTTGCCGATGATGGCGTTGCGAGATACGCATCGCCACCCCTCGCAGACACCGAGTGGCCCGCGCTCCACATGCATTGCAGAAGCGACACCTCCTCAGAATCCCATGCCGATGTGGCTTGATTGACCATCGTTCGTCATCGTCACGAGCACGAGTCGATGGTCGTTTTGATTGTCGCCAAAAGCAGTGCGTGTCGATGTTTACGCTTGTTCGCCGCTATTCGATGTTCGGAAAGGTTTTTGGCTGCGACGATCGGCCTGCCTTATAAAATAGGCAGACGAACGTGTATTTATGCCTGCGGTTGCATCGTGTCCGGAAAGTTGATCCGCTTACGTTAACGGCTGTTGACAACATGCGTTAACGGCGTTGCAATCACCAGCACGACAAACGGCGGTGAGTTTACCAACTAACAACAGCAGCTAGTCACATGAATCTAAAGTTCGCCACATAGAGTCTGCTGGGCTTTGTGGCAAAAGCGTTTGACGGAAGCCAAGATCTGGTCTGCGGACTTGGTCCATTTGAAGGGCTTCGGGTTGTTGTTGTGCAATTCGATGAAGGTACGGATGTCGGCTTCGAGC
>Ga0310811_10000557_pt1 | contig 47699 bp, 39 predicted proteins | sample YCmetagenome_FD_207642 | JGI IMG/M metagenome (GOLD analysis project Ga0310811, IMG submission 207642) | Soil microbial communities from experimental microcosm in Duke University, North Carolina, United States - YC | ecosystem: Engineered > Artificial ecosystem > Soil microcosm > Unclassified ...
GCCAGCCGGTATCCATCGCCCCGTGCACCGTGCCGCTGGCGCCGAGAGTATTCGTTGCCTCACCGGCAAAGAAAATTTTCCCTCCGAGAGGACGGGCCAGTGCCTCGCGGCAGGCCTCGGTCGTCTGTGTTGTCGGGTAGCTGTAGAGGCCGCGAATCCATGGATCCGCCCCCCAGTCGGCGATGAGACCCCGCTCGAAGGAGCGGGAGGCCACCTTCGCGCCGAAGAGCTCGTCGAGTTCCTCGATCGCGAAGCGCACGGGGTCGACTCCCATATCGTCGAGCTTTTCGGCGCGGGAGCCGCCGATGAACGCCGTGAGGACGTGCGCGGTCTCGGACTTGCCTTTGCAGGAGTTCCAGAACTGCGGAAGGAACCCATCCGTATGCAGGAAGTACATCCGCTCATCCCAGAACCGGTGCTTGAACTTCAGGATGATCTTCATTCCCGTATCCATGCCGATGGCGTCTGCGGCGGCGATCTTCTCCGCTGGCAACCGCGGGGAAAAATGGAGCAGCCGCTCGCGCAGGATGGTGAGCGGGACCGTGACGATGATCGCGCGGGCGGCGAGGCCTTCGCCGCTCTGGAAGCGCACCTGCGGCTCCGCGTCCCACTCGATCGCGGTGATCGGGGTGTTCAACCGGACCTTTCCCTCCAGCCTGGCGATGAGCGGCTGGAAAAGATCGAGATACCTTCCACGGAGGGTGTAGTTCGTTTCCCGCGCCTCCCAGCCCCGCTGGTAGGTGGCGAAGCTGCGCATGGCCAGCCGGTCGAGCGTGGTGCCGTGCTCGACGCCCAGACGCGAGTCGAGATAGTGCCACGCGCGTCGGGGGAAGTGCGAGCGGATGAGGAATTCCTCGGCCGTCCAGTTCTCGCCGCGGTAGTTGCCGAGGTCGTCGATGGTGTCGAAGGCCCGGCGCACGTCGCCATCGAGCTGTGCCTGGTCCAGCGATTGCAGCCGGCCGTCGAGCCGGAGCATGTCGTCGGTCGTGAGGTGATGGATCGTTTCCATGCCGAGTGCGCGGGCCGCATCGGCCACGGAATTGTCGGATCCGTGAACTTCCTCCGCGCCGAGCTCGATCGGTACATCGGCGAATCCCTCGAGCGAACGGACGCGGCCGCCGAGGTGGTCCGACGCTTCGAAGACCACGACCTCGTGTCCCGCCGTGGCGAGTGCGTCGGCGGCGCAAAGGCCCGCGGCGCCGGCTCCGATGATGATAACGTCCATTTTTCCCAGAAAATTTGATCGAGTTACGAATCCACCGCGTGAGCCATCAAGTCCTCGAGGGAAACGAATTCCAGCACGGAGGCATGGGTGGCATGCAGGAAGACAGGCGGCGCCGCATCGGCCTCGAGCGCCTCGGCCCATCGTTCCACGCAGAGGCACCAGCGATCGCCGGGTTGCAGGCCGGGAAATTTATGGTCCGGGACCGGCGTGACGAGGTCGTTGCCGCGTTCGTAGGAAAAACGCAGGAATTCCTCGGTCATCTGCGCGCAGACCGTGTGCAGTCCCAGATCGCCCGGCCCGGTATGGCAATAGCCGTCGCGGTAGAATCCGGTCGCGGGATCCGCGCAGCAACAGATCAGATCACCGCCGAGGACATTGCTGGCCATGGCTCAGGGAGCGGGCGCCCCTTCCGGAGGCGGGAAATTTTCGAGCGGCCTGCCGCCGTCCGGCCCGGCTGCGAGCGCGGCCAGGGCACCGGTGAAGCCGGCGTTGTAGTCGAGGGCGACCTCGTTCGTGATGTAGTTGCTGCGGTCGTCCACGTAGGCGTTGTCATCCGGCGCGGAAGGTCCGCCCACGAGCGCGCCATAAAGGATGTGGCGGTTCTCGCCAGGATCTCCGGGCTGGCTGGTGCCGGAGGCCGCGCGATGGTGCGCGTGGGTCGGCGGATTCACTCCAAACCCGACCACATAGCTGCTGCGGCGGGGATTGTCGCCGAGCATGTACCGGATCTGGCGGGCGGCGAATTCCCGCGCGCGGTCGGCGTGGGAGGCGCCGGGTGTCTTCGCATAAATGAGGGCGAGGAATGCGGTGTTCGCCGTGTAGCGGAGCGAGCCCCATTGGTCGAGCCAGGCGAGTCCGCCCGCCGTGGTCTGCACCTTCTCGCCCCGGTCGCCTACGGTCCAGAAGTTCAGCCAGCGATCGAGCACGGCAAAATACTCCGGCTTGCCCGTGAGCTGCGCGAGGAGGATGGCGGTGCCGTATTTCTTGTCGTCCCAGGATTGCGTGCCATGCCAGTTCTGCCCGGCCAGGGCATCGGCAAAGATCTTTTCCGCGCGGGCGAGGTATTGTTTGTCACCGGTCGCCCTGGCCAGCCAGGCGGCGGACCAGGCCAGCTCGTCCTGATACCCGCTGAAGGAATTGTAGTAGGCGCGCGCGTCGGTGATGGAGTCGCTGTAAGTTCCGCGATGACGATCGGCGAACTCGAACAGATCCTTCGCATGTCCGAGGCAGCGTGCGGCGTAGTCGTCATCGATCCCATGGAACAGGATCGCCCCGGCCGCGAGCGCCGCCGCCGCTTCGCCCGCGAGTTCCGTGCCCGGGTGGTCGTCGTCGATCTTGAACGACGGCCGTGGCATCTGCATGGACTCCGGCGGCCCCCAGTACGCGTGGTCGAGATCGCCCCGGCCCACCTGTCCGTAGAGGACATCCGGTGCGGTGTGCGCCTTCATCAGCCAGTCATCACCCCAGCGGACGGCGTCGAGCAGGTAGCCCCACTGGCCGGAGCTTTCGTAGCCGGCTCGGAATTCGATCCCGCCCCACGCCAGCAGCGTCATCGAGGAGGCCATCGGCAGGCCGAACTTCACCCCGTCGCCCGCGTCATAGTAGCCGCCGGAGAGGTCGACGCCCGCATCCGCGCCGTCCTGCAATCCCGAGGCGCCGCGCCAGGCGACGCGGAAATTCTGCGGCAGCGGGCCGGAGCGTTGCGCGTCGTAGAAGTAGAGCGCCTTTTGCAGGGCCTCGGCGTAGTTGAAGATTTTTGGCACAGGCGGCAGCGGGGTGGGTGGAGGTGGTGCCGGCTCGCCGGGTGCCGGAGTCGGCGTCACCGCCGCCGGAGGCAGGGGCGATACTTCCGCGCCCGTCTCGTTGAAGGCGAGATTCTTGGGGCCGCCAACCACGCCCCCGGGCGCGCCGAGGAACCCGAAGCGTACCTCACCCCCGGGCGGGATCGTCTGGTTGTAGGGCGCCGCTGTGATGACATAGCCATCTGCCGAAATGGACGCGATCCGGGCATTCCACATGCCGGTGATCTGGCCGGGCAGGGTGAAGCGTAGCGACCAGTTCGGGATCGGTTCGCCGCCGGTGTTCCGGATCGCCACCTCCGCCTGGTAGCCGCTGCCCCAGTCGCTCAGGATCCGGAACTGCACGTCGGCCTTGCCCACCGATGCCGCGACATTCGGCGAGCCGGCATAGATCGGCTTTTCGGTGACCCCGGTCTGCGCCGTGGAGGCAGCTTCCCCTTTCGGGGCCTCCCCGGCGATGAGGGGCTGGAAGAGGACCTTCTGCGGCCCGTCGCTATTTCCCGGAGCGGCCTGGAAGCCGAAGGTCACCTTGCTCCCGGGCCGGATCTGGCGTGCATAGTCCTCGGGCTCGAGCAGATACACCTCGCCGTCGTGGTTCACGATTTTCGCACCCCAGAGCCCCTGGATGTTCTGCGGCAGGGTGAAGCGGACGCGCCAGTCCTTCACGTCGTCGCCGGATTGGTTCGTCAGCGTGACCTCGCCCACGAATCCCTGGCCCCAGTCGCTCTGCTTCTTGAATTGAAAAGTCACCGGGCTCGCTGCCCGCGAGGCTATGGGCAGACACAACGAAACCGCCACCGCCAGGAAGCCCGCTCGTGTGCCGCGACGCGTCATCCCGGCATCCTAGTTGGAACTCGGATTTTGTGAAGCCTGCGCCACGCAGTTCGTCAGCGCGTCGCGCAACTCCTCGATCCGCACCGGCTTTGTCAGATGCAGGCACATGCCGTGCGCCGCGGACCGCTCCCGGTCGGACGGCATCGCATGCGCGGTGAGCGCGATGATCTTCGTCTCCGGCTGGGTCTCGCGGATGCGCGTGGCCGCCTCGTAACCGTCCATGCCCGGCATCTGGATATCCATCAGGATCACGTCGTAGTGATGACGCAGGGCGAGCTTCACGGCGACGATGCCATCCTCCGCCTCATCCGGCGAGTATCCCAGCCGCTCGAGCATCAGCCGGGCGAGTCGGCGGTTTACGGGATTGTCTTCGACCAGCAGGATCGAGGTAGAGGGATGATCCCCAGGCGCCTCCTTGGGGGGCTCGTCGACGAGCGGAAGGGGGATCGCTGGAGCGATCGCGGGCAGCGCGAGCTCGACCACGAATGTCGTGCCCTGGCCCGGGGCGCTCGTGGCGCTGATGCGCCCTTTCATCATGGCGACGAGCCGGTTCACGATCGAGAGACCGAGTCCGGTGCCTCCGAAGCGCCGCGCCATGGAGGCGTCGAGCTGCTCGAAGGGCTCGAACAGCCGCGGGAGATTCTCGCTGGAAAGTCCGATCCCGGTGTCGGCGACGATGAAGCGAGTCGGCACGCATCCCGAGGCATCCGCCTCGCCGCCCGGCTCGACGGCCAGGCGCACGGAACCCTTCGCCGTGAACTTCACCGCGTTGCTTACGAGATTCATCAGCACTTGTTGCAGGCGCAGCGCGTCCGCGGAGACGACCCGGGGCGTACCCGGGGCGATTTCACAGATCAGATCGAGCTTCTTGGCGGAGGCCTTGACGCGGAAGGTCTCCAGCGTGGACTCGATGATCTCGCGCAGCACCGTCGGCTGGCTCTCGAGTGCGAGTTTCCCGGCCTCGATCTTCGAGTAGTCGAGCACATCGTTGAGCACGTGCAGGAGGTTCGAGCCACTCTCGCGGATGGTATGCACGTAGTCGCGCTGGCTTTCCGAGAGCGGCGTGCCCGCCAGCAACTCGGCGAAGCCCAGCACCCCGTTCAGCGGCGTGCGGATCTCATGGCTCATGACGGCCAGGAAGTCGCTCTTTGCCCGGCTGGCGCTTTCCGCCGCCTCCTTGGCTTCGACGAGTTGCTCCTCGACGAGCTTGCGGTCGGAAATGTCGCTGAGCGTGCCGATCATGCGGGTGGGGCGGCCGGTCGTGGTGTCGAAGTGGGCCTTGGCGTTCGCGAGGATCCACGTGTAGCCGCCGTCACTTCTCCGCATCCGATATTCGCAATGGAAGAGGTCGGACTTCCGGCGCAGGAGGTCCAGGGTGCTTCGGCGCACCTTCTCGCGATCGTCCGGATGGATCAGCTCGAGCAACTCCTGAGGCGTCTGCGGCAGCTGGTCGCGGGACACGCCGAACATCTGCCGCCATCGGTCGGAGTAAAACAGTTCGCCGGTGAGGATTTTCCAGTCCCACACCCCGGCCTCGCTGCCCGCGAGCGCGAGCTGCCACCGTTCTTCGCTCTCGTGCTGGGCTTCCTCGGCCAGCTTTCGCTCCGTCACGTCCATGATGAAGCCGTGCCAGTAGGTGATGTTGCCGTCGCGCTGCAGCACGGCGTCGGATTGCACCCAGCGCTCCTGGCCGTCGCGCCGCCGGATGCGGAACTCGCAATGAAACGGAGCTCCCGTTTGCGCGGAGGCCAGCTGGCTCTGCTCGATCCGTGGCCGGTCCTCCTCGACTACACATGAGTAGGCCAGCCGATAGTCGGCCACGAATTCCTTCGCGGGGATGCCGTAGATCTCCATCACCCGCTCGCTCACGTAGGAGAATGTCCGGGTGCCGCTGGCATCGACTCTCAACTGGTAGATCGCCCCGGGCACCCTGCTGTTGAGCTGACGGAGCATCTCCGTCGCCTGGGTGCGTTCCGCCTCCGCATGCACACGCTCCGTGATGTCCTCCGAGACCCCGATCACCGCGAGGGGGGAGCCGTCCGCATCATAGACCGGCGCCTTCACCGTGTGCATCAGCCGCCGGCCTGCCTGGCGATAGTTGATCGACTGGAGCGGGATGTTCAGGACCGCCCCGGTCTCCCACACCTGGACGTCCTGCAGGTCGAAGTTCCGGGCGACATTCGCATCGAAGTTCTCGGCGGAAGTCCGCCCCAGTGCTTCGCTGGCGGGCTTGCCGTGCAACTCCTCCATCACGCGATTCCACAGCACGTAGGCCCCGCGGTCCTCTGGACGCGCACTCTTGGCGAAGGCGCAGACCGGGAGATGATCGAGCAGGGCGTGGAAGAGGTTTCTCTCGTCCCGCATCCGCCGAAGCGTGGCCTCGAGTTCCTGCGCCGTGTCTTTCTGCGCAGTGACGTCCTCGGAGACTGCCATCAGCGCCAGCGGCTCGCCTTCGTCGTCGAAAATCGGCGTCTTGGTCGTGCGGATCAACCGCACACCCCGGGAGCGGCTCAGGATGGGTTCTTCCGCGATTTCGACCACTTCGCGGGACCGCATGACCGCAAGATCCGTTTCGCGAAAGGCCTTCACCTGATCGGGCGGGAAAAAATCCTGGTCCGTCTTCCCGAGGACTTCACAGGCTTTCAGCCCCAGCCATTCCTCCGCCACGCGATTCCAGAGTAAAAACTGCCCCGTTGTTTCCGGGCGCATGCTCTTCACCACCACCTGCATCGGCAAAGCGTCGAAAAACCGCTGAAAAAACTCCGGCTCGCTGACGATTCGCCGAAGTTGGCGACCGTCGAATTTTCCATCGCCGGAGGTGTTCTGGGGAATCACAAGCGAGCGGGCTTCACGGACGTTTGGTCATGCTTTCTAATATCGTTTCTCTAGTAGGCTCCGGGGGTTAAATTTGTCGATCTCGCAATGGAGCGGGACCGAGAAAATTTCCGTAATAAAATTAGGCTACTCCCTCCAGCGGCAGGCGTTCGGCGCATCGATGCCTAGTTGATCCAGGATGCGCCAGATCACCGTGTCGACCGCCTTTTCCAAAGTATCCGGCCGGCTGTAGAACGACGGCGATGCAGGCAGCAGGCTCGCGCCCGCTTCGATCACCGTGACCGCGTTGCGCGCGTGGATCAGATTCCACGGCGTCTCGCGCGGCACGAGAATCAGCCGCCTCCGCTCTTTCAGGAAAACATCGGCCGCGCGCAGGATGAGCGACTCGCTCGTGCCGGCGGCGATGCGCCCGAGCGCACCCATGGAACATGGCACCACCACCATCGCATCGAACTTCGCCGAGCCGCTCGCGAACGGAGCATTCATCGATTTGTCGGAGTGCTCGATCACTCCGGCGGGCAGCCGCAGGGTGCCGATTTCTTCGCCCACGACCTGCTTCGCATAGCTGCTAAGAACGAGATGGATTTCGTGGCCACCACTTTCCTCCAGATGGTCCAGCAGGCGCTGGAGATAGATCGCGCCACTTGCTCCGGTGGCCGCCACGACGATACGCATAGTCATTCAACTTAGCCGCAGGGCGAAACTTCCGCCATGTCTAAGAATTCGCTTGTGCGCGTCCGCTTGAACCCATCGGCCATCGGAGATACCTTCCAGACATGAGTGCAACCGCGGAGCCCGCCGTCCAGTACCGGATCGGCAATGAAAAGCTGATTCGCATCACCGACCCGGCGAGTCAGAAATTGCGCTCCCTGCTGGAGAAGCAGGGTCGCCCACAAGGCGCCCTTCGCGTCGCCGTCATCGGCGGCGGATGCTCCGGCCTCCAGTACAAGATGGATCTTGTCGACGGCCCCGCGAATCGAGACATCATGGTTCACTCGCGCGAGGTGCGCGTCGTGGTCGATCCGAAGAGCGCCCTTTTCGTCAGCGGCTCGGAACTGGATTTCAGCGACGATCTTCAGAAGGGCGGCTTCAAGGTGACCAACCCCAACGCCGTGGCCCATTGCTCCTGCGGGGAAAGTTTCTCCGCGTAGTTAGCTAACTCTTATCTCCGAACTTTGGCGCCGGCGGATGTTCGCTTGGGTGCTGTCGCCATGCCATGCGATCGCTCCCGGCGTTTCATCCGGGAGCAGGAATTCATGGATCGCAAATCGGTCCGCCGCGCATCGGACGGCGGTGATGGTGGATTGCCCGTACTCGCATTCCGCTCGATGAAGGTGTTCGGAAATTCCTGTCCCGGCGCATTTTAGAGCGGCTTCTTTCGCGACCCATTGGCGCAGGAAGAGCTTCTCGCGCAGATCTTCTCGCGCCGACTTCAGGTAGTCTGCGTCCACCGGCGAAAAGAAACGCGCAGCGAGGGCCATCGGGTCCTTTAGAGCTTTCCTCGTTTCGATATCCACCCCGACTTCCCGATCGCTTACCGCCACGGTCAGCCATGCGCCCGAGTGGGAGATCGAGAATCTGCAGCCGTTGACAAAGGGTTTTCCTCCGACGGCGATCTCGATTTTCACCTCCCTTGGATCAGAGTTTAGCCGTTCACTCAGAACAGCTTTCAACAATTGTCTTTCCCGTTTGCGGCGTGCCTCCCGCGCGGCCGTGGCCGGAGCGGGCTCCACCGCGAAAAGGGGGGGCGGGAGGAGCAAATCGGGTTCGAAAACCCAGAGATCGATGGTGGGAAAAGGCTCTGGCATCTGTTGTCAAATGATTGGCAGCCTTAAAATAATATTTGCATAAGTTCTAAGTGCTGGTCTAGACAGGCGCATGGACTTCTCCAAACTTAATCCCGACATTCTCCGCGAAATGATCAAGCTCACCGAGCTGAAATCGTCGCTTCAGCAGCAATTGGCCGAAATCGACGAGCAGCTCGGCGCCCTGTTTTCCGGAAAGCCGGTCAAGAAAGCCAAGGTGGCTGCCACCGGCAAGCGCCGTGGACGCCCTCCGGGCAATGGCGCGGCCAAAGCCCCGAAGGTGAAAGCTGAAAAAGCCCCCAAGGTCAAAGCTCCGAAGGGCTCCGGCCGTCGCGGCGCCTTGAAGGGACAGATCCTCGATCTCCTTTCCGCCGCCGGTCCCGAGGGGGCTTCCGTCAAGGACATCTCCGAAAAGCTCGGCGTGAAGAACCAGAACGTGCACGTCTGGTTTAGCACTACTGGGAAAAAGCTTCCGGAAATCTCGAAAGTGGGCGAGGCCCGTTATGCTTACAAGGCCGCTGCCTCCGAGCCGGTTGCGGAAGCTCCGCAGGAGCACCATCACCAGCACTAAGCTGCGCTTAGTTAAAAGCATTAACCCATTCCGCCGGCGGCTGTTTCGACAGCCGCCGGTTTTTTTTGCAGTGCTGCCAGCAGCGCCAGCGCCACGCCGTCTCCGTAGGGAGCCGTGGCGACTTGCCCGCCGGCGGATGCGACCGCCGATCGTACTTCGCTAATGGCGTTCGCCGGACAGGCCACATGAGAGGCGAATCTCGGATCGAGCATCGGAAGATCGTTGTAGTGATCTCCGGCGGCAAACACCTCCGCGGCTTCGATTCCCAGAAGGCGGGATAGTTCCCCCAGGCTCGAGCCCTTGTGATAGTCGGCGTGACAGAACCTCAGGTAGATCGTGTTCCGCTGGTAGTTGAAATTCGGCACCGCCCCGCGCAATTGATCCAGGCTCCCGGCGACCCGCGCCATCACGGACTCGTCGCTCGTGATCAGCCCGATGGGGTGACCGTTTTCCTCGATAAGATTCACGTCCTTCGCTCCGCCGAGGAGCCGGGAGATTTGGGCAAAGATGGGACCGGAGCGGCCGTAGAGCTCCGCGTGTCTCGAGCGGGAGAGGCGGTTCCATTCGCCAAAGTCGCTCCATTTCCCTCGATCATCGCGCTGGTAGATTTCCCGTTCGTGGGTGAGCAGGAAGTCCGGCTGGACGGGCGCGTCGAAGATCGCGACCCCCTCGATGGTATGGGCGAGAGACCGGCCGGTATTGACGGCCCAGAGTCCGCCGCCGGCCTTGAATTCCGAAAGCGCATGCGCGAGCGCAGGCACGCAGCGGCCGTCGGAGGGATGCCCGATGAGGGTGCCGTCGAAGTCGGTGCTGATGAGTCGGATGCCTGCGGCCATCACGCTACTTTGCCCGCACGCCGGCTTGCGACAAGGTGGAAACACGGCAGGATGTCGAAATGAAATCTGCTTACGAACTCGCGATGAGCCGCCTCGAGGCGAAATCACCGACCGTAAAAATAAGCGATGCCCAAAAGGCGGAACTCGCCGAGATCGACAGCCTCTACGAGTCGCGCATCGCCGAGCGAAGGATCTTTCTCGAGGGCGAGATCCGAAAGGCGGATCCCATCTCCCGCGAAGAGCTCGTGCGCCAGCTTGCCAGCGAGGTGGTCCGTCTCGAGGAGGAGCGGGAGGATCGCAAGAACGCAGCGCGAGGCGGGGCCTGAGGCTCGAGTCTGGATTCGGACTTATCCGAAAAGTCCGCGCCGGCCCGCGGGCTTCTCGGGCTGGCGGGTAAGTCCCTCGATGCTGACGACGTCGCGAGCGTTGGCGATGGCCTCTTCCTTGCTGATCTGCCGGCTCAGGTAGAGCTCCGCGAGGGACTCGTCGATCGTATTCATCCCCTCGCGCCCGCCGATCTCGAGCAGGCCGACCAGCTGCTCGTAGCGTCGATCGCGGATGCAGGCGCGGATGGCGTTGTTGGCGACAAGGGTCTCGGAGGCGAGGACGCGCCGGCCCTCGGTCTCGTGCGGGAGCAGGCGCTGGGACACGATCATTTCCAGCGCATTCGCGAGCTGGGCGATGACCTGTGGCTGCTGGTCGCCGGGGAAGGCGTCGACCATGCGGTCGATGGCCTTCGGAGCGTCGATCGTATGCAGCGTGCCCAACACGAGATGGCCGGTTTCCGCCGCGGTGATCGCGGCGCGGATCGTTTCGAGATCGCGCATTTCTCCGACCAGGATCACGTCCGGATCCTGTCGCAGGACATGACGCAACGCCTCGGAAAAAGAGTGTGTGTCGTTCCCGACCTCGCGCTGCTTTACGATGCTGCGCGAGCTCGTGAAGATGAACTCCACCGGGTCTTCGACCGTGATGATCATCGCCTGGCGCGTCTCGCTGATCTGTTTGACGATCGAGGCGAGAGTGGTGCTTTTGCCGGAGCCGGTGATCCCGGTGACCAGGACGAGCCCGCGCTCGAGTTCGCAGGCCCGCTGGATCGAGGGTCGATGGCCGAGCTGCGAGAGCGAGGGAATCGTGTCCGGAATATGACGGAAGGCTGCCTCCAGCGCGCCGCGGCTGTAGTGGGCATTGCCGCGGAATCGGCCGATGCCGTCTACCTGAAGGGCGAAGTCGAGCTCCCAATCCTGCTCGAGCCGGGAGCGCTGCGCCTCGGTGAGCATGTCCAGCACGATGCGGCGCACCTCGTCCGCGGACATGGGCTCGCCCTCGACCCGAACGATTTCTCCATTCAATCGGACGAGGGGCGGCATCCCGACGACCGCGTGCAAGTCGGAGGCGTTGAGACTGACAGCGTCAGTGAGCAGGGAGACAAGGTCGCGCATGAGTTTATCGGCGTGGAGTGGCGCTGCTGATGCCGCGAAGCAGGCGGGTGAGTTCTCCCGGTTTGTCGACGGCGGCGAGGGCGACGGATTCGCTGACCAGGCCATCGCGGCACAAGGCGGCGACACTGCGCATCATACTCTGGGCGGTTTCCGGACCGGACCGCTCGATGAAATCCCGCAGCTCGGCGGCGCGGCCATCCTCGATGAAGGCCCTCATTGCGCCGACGTTGACAAAATATTCCACCGCCAGCGTGTGGCCGCTGATCACGGATGGCAGGAGCCGCTGCGCCATTACTCCGAGCAGCTGCGAGGCAAAGATGCGGGCCAGCGTCTTGCGCTCCGATTCGGGCAGGAGCTGTCCCATGCGCTCGAGGGCGTCAGCCGTGTCCGCCCCGTGGATGGTTGCCAGTACGAGGTGGCCGGTCTCGGCCGCGTGAATGGCGGCGATCGCGGAGTCGGGATCACGGATCTCCCCGATGAACAGCACATCCGGAGCCTGACGCAGCGCCTGGCGGAGGCCCTCCGCAAAGCTTACCGTATCGATGCCGACATCCCTCTGGGTGAAGATGCTGCAATTCCCGCGGAAAATGAACTCGACCGGATCCTCGATCGTGACGATGTGGCGGGCGTAGAACTCGTTGATCTCCTCGAGGCACGCGGCGAGCGTCGTGCTTTTGCCCGATCCCGCCGGCCCGGTGACCAGCACGATGCCGCTCTGGCGCGACAGCCATTCCCGCAGGATGGGCGTGGGAACGCCAAGTTGATCGAGGCTGGGGATCTCACTGCGAATGTGGCGCAGCACCGCGCCGCGGCGGCCAAGGGTTCGGAAGAGATTCACGCGGAACCGCTCGCCCCGGGCCGAGACGATGGCCGCATTGAAATCATGGGCATCGAACGGCGCGTGGCAGGCCGTCCAGAGATCGTCGAAGACATCTCCACCGATCGGAGTGGCGTCGATGCGGGCCATCCCTCCGCTCACGCGCAGAGCCAGCGGCTGTCCCTCATGCAGCACGAGATCAGACGCGGCCGATTGAACCGTGGCTTCGCAGATTTGCTCGAGATTCATGGGTGGGAACCCTCCTTTTAACCTAGCAGGGGGAATTCGCAACCGTGGACCCCTCGGAAATTTTGCGAAGGGCGGAGAGGAATTCTCCGGGCGAGGCCACGGAGCGATAATCACGCTCAAGCTGCAGGAGCCCCTGCTGTGCGGCGGAGGTGGAAAGGAAGCCCTTTGCGCCTGCCATCGCGCCGAAGAATTTCCGCGCCGCATTCTTGAGCGTTGCGTTGGGCGGAGGCCCTTTCTCATCGAGAAATCCGGCCCAGGCCGTGGCGTCCTTCGCAACCGCGAGCGGATGATGAAGATTGATCACGATATCGCGGATGCGGTCCGCTCCGATCAAGGCCTGCGGCCGGGCCAGGGGAGCGGCCTGAAGGTTGAATCGAGCGTTCCAGAAGGGGTGCGTAAGCGCCTCGAGTGCCGTCACCAGGCCCTCGCGGTGGGAGCTGGCGAGGGCCGTTCGGATCGGCAGCCAGTTGGCGGCGATCTGCCGGAGCGCGGCGACCCGTCGATGGGGATGGTTCGCCGGCCGGATGCCATGGATTTTCCAGGCGCCGGGCGAGAGGATCAGACGCTCGCAGTCCGCACGCAGAGCCCACCAGACTTCCCAAAGCTCTCGCAGATAGTCCCGTACGGCGCGATCGGGCGCCGTGGGCAGCGGTGCCTCCAGGAAACCCGCCGTGCCGAAGAGGGTCGCTTCGCCCCGGGGAGAGGATGCGGCGGCGAGGCCGGTGCGCTGCGCCAGCAGCAAAAAGGGCGTCTGGTTGCTCTTGTAGCCGAGCGCCACCGCGAGCGCGGCAAACCAGGCGTGATCCTCCCCGTGCACGCTCGCGTGCCGCTGCCAGGCCCGCGCCTTGAGATCGAGCCGATGGAGCGCGGCGGTGTGCAGGATGGCCATGGCCCGGGCTCGCTCCTGACTGAGGAGCGGCGGAGCCGGCGGTAGAGGGACGGACGTTTTGCCGTTCGAGGGCAGGTGCAATTGCGCGACCTCGCGATGATCGCACGTGCGGGTGAAAAAGCGCTGCGTGGGCGTATGCAGGAAAACGTGCAGGACGGTCTCCCGGAAGGCGGGATTGCTGCCATGACCGTGTCGCTCCCAGTCCCGCGCGTCCGTGTCGAGTTCGATGGCGCCGATCACCTCCCTGCCTCCGATGCGGAGCCGTACTTCCACGAAGTCCGGGCCGGACTCCCGGTTCCATTTGCCGAAGTCCTCGATAACGATTTCCTTGCCGTCGGTCGAAAGCCATTGCCGCCCGAACTCTCCCGCGAACCAGCGGGCCTGCCACTCCAGCTCCGAGCGGTTCTCGAAGGGCGCCGGACTCTCGCTCACCAGCCCGTCCACACCGCCCATGGCCTCGCGGTAGATCGCCAGCGATGAAAGGTTCATTTCGTATCGGATTTTGGCGGAGCAGGCGGCTTGAGGATCAGGACCAGTTTGCCGAGGGTGACCTGCTGGTCGTCCGATTTGAAGGCCGCGAGCGCGTCGGAGATTTTTTCCAATGCGGCGTCGATCCGGGCTGCTCGGCGGAGCAGCTCGATCTGCTCCAGCGCGATGCGGAAACGGATCGTGTCGGATTTCTCCATCCCGGCGGCGTCGGAGAGGGTTTGCAGCGCGGCGTCGAATTGTTGGGCAGCTCCCTGGGCCTGCCCAAGCGCCTCGAGCGGCATCGAGCTGTGGGCATCGGCCGCGAGTTTCCGGAGCTTGCCGGCCGCGGCCACTGGATCCCCGGCCTGGAGGACGATATCGCGATAGCGCTGCCAGAGATTCGGCGGACCGTCCGAATCGAGGGAATTCCAACTCGCATACGGGCGATACAGCGGGTCGCCGAGGACCACGTTCATCCACGAGAGACCGCGCGTGGCCGCGTAGGAGGCTTCCGCTAGGTTGAGCCCGTTCATCAGGCGATCCTGCAGGATGTCGAAGTTGACCGTGAGCGAGAGATAGGGCTCGTAAACGTTCCCCAAGGTGGCCGCGGCCCCGTGCGCCAGCAGCGGGCCCGCCCATGCCACCTTCGGATCCCGGATCGTCGTCGCGCTGAAGGAGTGCAGATGCACCGCGATCGCTCCGGGGCTGAATAGAAAATCCGGCCGCACGAACGGCCCCTCGACGTTTGCCGCATACCAGCCGTAGTAGATCGCGGCATCCCGGATCGGAAAGCCTTCCGGAAAAGTCTCCGGCGCATAGTCGCTGATGACCGGAATCCCGTGCCGGCGCATGAGGTCGCCGGCGCGCGTGATCCACTCGTCGCCCTCGATATAGGCGGGATCTTTGACGCCACGCGCGTCGAGATAGGCCCAGCCCCATAGCCCGGATTTCTCCGCCGCGATCGAGCTGTCGATCATGCGGCGCACGACAGCGTCACTCGGGCCGTCCAGCCGGCAGACGAGCAGCGGCCCACGACCGGGAGCGATGTCCATGATGTGTGCGAACCGGCGATAGTAGGGATTGGCGAGGGGACCGGCGATGTCCGGCGCCATCATGAACAGGGCAGCCAGCTCCGAGTCGACTGACGCCTCGCTATGGCGCAAGAGCACTTCCGCAGGGCTCGAGGGCGGAGTGTCTGCCGTCCCGGATGGCGATGGCTTTTGCTCTTCCGGGCGGATCTTCATCGGGACGCCGCGGATCAATGCCACGAATCGGATGGCTGTCGTCTGCACGTACCGATGGCCATCCGCGTCGAGCGAGATCTTCCACCACCCCGCGTCGGAGAATTTCTCGCGGAGCGGCTTCTCGATCGTTGCGAGGTATTCCCCGCGCGAAATCTCCTCTTCCTTCGAGCAGGAGAGTCCCACCAGCTGGGCCTCGGGGATATGTCGCTGTCCGGCGTAATATTTGGCGAGCGCGGTCGAGGCCTGGTCCTGGCGATTGTAGATGACCAGGGTCGCGGCCGCCTCCGGGCTGGTCTCCGAATCGGCCGCCCGTGCCCCCGTGAGTACGAGCAGCGAGAGCGCCGCGATGGCGGAGATCCGGCTCATGGCAGGGTTACTTTCAATCCGTCGAAGGCCAGCCGGATGTTATCCGGCAATTCTGCCTCGGTCGCCGTGTGCCCGAGATCGTGGCACATGTGGGTGAAGAGGGTTTGCCTGGCCCTCATCGCCGCCGCCGCCGCGGAGGCCTGCTCCACGCTCATGTGCGTGGGGTGCGGCCGGTGCCGCAGCGCATCGACCACGAGCAATTCCACCCCGCGCGCTGCGTCCAGGGCTTCCTCGGGCACCGCGTTGCAGTCGGTGAAATAGGCAAGCAAACGCCGGCCTGCCTGGGAAAAAACGTACCCGGTGGTTTCGAATCGCCCGTGGGGGAGAGTGGTTGGAGTCACGGTGAGATCACCAAGCGTGAAAGGTCCTGTCACCTCATGCGCTTCCGGCCGGATGTAGTTGCGGATGCCTCCCGAACTGCCGTTGAACGCGAATTGAAAAGTCCGCCGGAATTCCTCGAAAACTCCTGGCGTGGCGTAGATCGGAATCTCCCGATCGCGCAGCTCGCAGAAGCGCCGCAGATCGTCGAATCCCATCACGTGATCCGTGTGCGCATGCGTATACAGCACTGCGTCGACCCGCCGGATATTCTCCCGCAAAACCTGGGTGCGGAAGTCAGGAGGCGTATCGATCACGAACTCGACCTCCGGGGTGCGAATCCGCGCCGCGGTACGCAGCCGTTTGTCGCGCGGGTCGTCCGAGCGGCATACCGCGCAGTCGCATGCGATCATCGGCACCCCATGCGACGTGCCGGTTCCCAGGAAGGTAATTTCGAGCCCCGCCGCCACTTTCATTCCGGAAGGGAAGCTGTCATATTCGCCGCCTTCGCTGCAATGCTCGCCTCGCTCCGCATTCGCAATTTCGCGCTCGTCGAGTCTCTCGCCTGGGAAATCCCGGCGGGATTCGTCGCCATTACCGGCGAGACCGGCGCGGGGAAATCGATCCTCATCGGCGGACTGAAGCTGCTCCTCGGCGAGCGCGCCGACAAGTCCGCCATCCGTGCCGGAGAGAGTGAATGCATCATCGAGGCCGCGGTCATCCTGGATGAAAAGTCGCCCATCCACGCCCTGCTGTCCGACGCGGGCGCCGAGCCCTGCGAGGATGGCCAGCTCCTGCTCAAGCGCGTGATCTCCGCCACCGGCGCCGGCCGGCAGTTCGCCAACGGCTCCCCCTGCACGCTCGCCCTCCTGCGCCAGATCGGCGACCGCCTCATCGATCTCCACGGCCCGCACGACCATCAATCACTCTTTTCCCAGGAGGCCCAGACCCGGATGCTCGATGCCTTCGGCGGCTCGGAAAAATCCCTCGCTGAGTATCGGGCTCTCCGCGCCGAATGGCTCGCCCTCGAGCGAGAGCAGGCGGACTCGGAGGCGACCAGCCAGGCCCGCGAGCGTGAGATCGCCCTGCTCAGCCACCAGACCGAGGAGATCGAGGCGGCTGCTCTCGCTCCCGACGAGGAGGAGGGCCTGATCGCCCGCCAGCAGACCGCAGCCAACAGTCACAAGCTCCGCGAGCTGGCCACCGGCGCCGCGCAGGCGCTCAGCGAGGCGGAGGATTCCGCGGAAAGCCGCCTGGCCGAGGTCGGCCGGATGCTCCGCGAGCTCACGCGGCTCGACCCATCGCAGGCAGAGTTGTCCAGCCGCCACGGCGCCCTCGCCGAGGAGGTCTCCGATCTCGCCCGGGCGCTCGCTTCCTACGGCGATCGTCTCGATGCCGATCCCCGCGCGCTCGGAGATATCGAGGCGCGCCTCGATCTCATCCAGAGTCTCAAGCGGAAATACGGCACGACCGTGCCCGAGATCATCGCCTTCGGGGAGGAAGCCGGGAGCCGGCTGGCCGACCTGCGTAATCGTGCGGAACGAGGCGCGAATCTCGAGGCGGACATTGCCTCTGCGAAAAAGCAGGCGCTCGCCGCCGGAGCCAGGCTTTCGAAGTTGCGGGCCGCCGCAGCGCCGAAACTCGCCACCTCCGTGCGCAAGCATCTCGCCGATCTTGGGTTTCTCAAGGCCGGCTTCGAGATCCGCCTGGTCGGCGGAGAGCCGGGCCCGGACGGCCTCGAGGTCGTCGACTTCGTCTTTGCGCCGAATCCGGGCGAGCCTGCACAGCCCTTGCGCTCGATCGCCTCAAGCGGAGAAATTTCCCGCGTGATGCTTGCCTTGAAGACCACCCTCGCGGCTCAGGACGAGGTGTCCGTCCTCGTCTTCGATGAGATCGACGCCAATGTCGGCGGCGAGATCGCCCATTCCGTCGGCGCGAAGATGCGTGAGATCGGCGCCTGCCGGCAGGTGCTCTGCATCACGCACCTCCCGCAGGTCGCAGCCACGGCATCGGCTCATTTTGTGGTCAGCAAGGCCGTGGTGGGTGGCCGCACCGTGTCCCTGCTCGCGCCCGTCAGCGAAGAGTCCCGGGAAAAGGAGATCGCCCGCATGCTTGGCAATCGCGGCGGCGAGGCGGCGCTGGCTCACGCCCGCGAACTTCTCGGGGCATGAAGCGCGTTCTGTTCGCCCTCATTGTGGTCGCGCTCGCAGCGGCGGCGACGTTCTCGGGATCGACGCCTCAGGGAGCAAAGGTCAATTCCACCCTGGCTGCATGGCTCGGCGCCAATGCCCTTCCCAAGGAGCCCGTAGTGGTCACGGCTGTTGAATTGCCCGTGGATGGAACCGGCCTCCGCGCCCTCGATGCAGCGCTCGCGTTGCGGACGATCCTGCGCTTCGAGCCGAAAGCGATCGCCCTTCTCGGCCCGCTCGAGCGGGGGGACTCCGAATCGCTTTTCCTTTCGAAATTGAGCGATGCGAAAGTCCCCGTCGTTTTCACGTCGAATGCCGCTCTGCCGCCGCTGCCAAATGTCGCCCTCTCGCACGGCGTGCCCTCGTTTCCTGCCTTTCCGGCGCTGGTTCCCCCGGATCATCCCGCCGGCGGAGCGATGCCGGGTTCGGCAAAGACCGTCATGATCGCGGCCCGGCAGGGCGACCGGGCCGTCCCCTCGAATGTCCTGCAGTTTTGCCTGACCGTGGCGGGTATCTCGCCTGGCGACGTGAAAGGCGGTCTGCCGGGCTATTTGCGTGCCGGCGATCTGGCGGTGCCGGTATCGGTGGACGGGCGCACCGGAATCAATCCTCTCGCTGGCGACTACGTGCAGCGGATCACGCTCGATCAGCTCATGCTCCGCGCCGAGCGTAGCGAGCAGGGAGCGATCAGCGTCGATCTGGATACGCTTTTCCGCGGGCGCATGGTCGTGCTCCAAAAGGAGGGGGAAGCTGGCGCGCCGGGCGTAGCCGCCTTGTGCAATCGTCTCGTTGAGGCACCCCTCCCGACCGGTTCCGAATGGGGCTTGTTGCTCGTGGTCGCCACGCTCCCATGGTGGCCGGGCCGGCGCATCGATCGGGCGCTGCTGGCTCTGGGGGTCAGCGGTCTGTGGGTGCTGATGAGCCTCGCCGTTTACCAGGAGTTCCAGGTCGCTGCTCCACTGCTGGTCATGCTTCTCCTGCCGCTGCTGGCGCTCATTCCGCCCGGGCCCGCGAAGACGTCAGATAAAGTTGAGCAGGGGAAATTGCCGGTCTAGCACCTTGGTGCTGGGCGCATGCAGCCACTTATCGAGCAGCGTCGCGTAGACGCTGCGGAAATCGACCGTGTATTTCAGGTCGCCCTCCATCAGGTCCGTGAGGCTGGGCGTGACGCCCGTCAGACCAGGCCGGAGGCTCCCTCCGAGCAGGAACATCGGCGCAGCCGTGCCGTGGTCGGTGCCGGCGCTCCCGTTCTCGGCCACGCGTCGACCGAACTCGCTGAAGGTCATGATCACCACGCGGTCGAAATTTTTCTGCGCTTTCAGATCGGCGGTGAAAGCCGCCAGCGCCTCGTCGAGCTGCCCGAGGAGCTGCTCCTGCTGGCCGCGCTGGTTCGCATGCGTGTCGAAGCCCCCCATGCTTGCATAGTAAACGCGGGTGGGCATTCCTCCTGCGATCAACTGGGAGATGAGCTGGAGGTCCTGGGCGAGTTTCGACTTTGGATAGGCCGGGCCATCGCGATGCCGGGAGGCGATCTCCGTGATGCGGTCGGACGAGACCTGTGCGTCCAGTGCGACCCGCTCGATGTAGTGGAAGGGATCGAGGTCGGATTTGGTATTCCCGGCCAGCCCATCGATCGAGCCTCCCTCGTTGTCGGACTGCATCTCGGTGTCATCGCTGTCCGCGAAACGGAACTGGCGGGGATTCCTCAACGCGATGCCCATCGGCGTCGCGGCGGAGAAGGCCTGTGGCATCTGGTCGCCCAGGCTGATGCCGGTCGCCGGATCCTGCCCCTGGCAACAGTTGTCGAAATACCGGCCCAGCCAGCCGTGCGAGATCGTTTTGTTTGAATCGCTTGCAGTCTGCCAGATCTCCATCGAGCGGAAGTGGGAACGATTCGGATTTGGGTATCCCACGCCCTGCATGACCGTGGCCTGGCCCTCGGAGAAGAGGCGCGCGAGATTCGGCAGGTGCGGGTTGAGGGCGATATGATCGTCGAGCTTGAGGACGGTTTTCGCCGGCACGCCGATGGTCGGGCGCGAGCGATAGTAGGCGTCGTTCGAATAGGGAATGACCGTGTTCAGCCCGTCGTTGCCGCCGGAGAGCTGGACGATCACCAGGATCGTCGAATCCTTGCCCGTCGCAGTCTGGATCGCGGAGCCCGCGGCGGCGGCGTTCAACGAGGCGAACGTGCGATCAATGAAGGCTGGGAGCGTCCAGGCGACTGCTCCGCCCAGGATGGAGGTCCGGAGAAAACTGCGGCGGGTGTGAAAGGAGGGCATGGCTTTACGTGAGTTGGAAGTCCGGGGTGCTCATCAATTTCTGGCAGATGGCCGCGGCTTCGAGGTCGTCGATCGGCTGCGGAGTCTGCGCGATCACGTCGCGCGCCCGCTGCTGCATCTTGGGGAATTTCGGAGTGCCGAAGAAACGGAAGACGAGCGCATCGGCCAGGGCGTCCGGGTTGGATCGCAAGGAATCAGGCACGACTCGCGAAATATCCACCGGGCCGCGCAGCCGCTGGTTGACCACGCGGGCCTCCGGCTCGCGGGAGCCGGTGAGGTAGCCGGCGAGATTGTAGCGCAGGACGAGCGTCGAGCTGCTGATCCAGGACTTGCCGCCTTCCCAGCCGCGGACGTTCGGCGGCTCGAAGGGAAGCTGGCCGAGCCGCGAGAGGATCGCATCCAGCGCCGGCTGCGCGGGCAGACTGGTGTTGAGCGCGATGCAGGCGTTCACGAGCCAGTCCACGGGGCCCTTGATCTGCGTGCGCATCGCCCGTGGCGAATAAAAGGCCTGCGAAAGGAAGATCGAGCGCAGCAGGGGCTTCGTCTCGTATTTGGAATCGCGAAAGGTTGCGGCGATCGTGTCGAGCACCGCCGGCTCGGGGTCCTCGTAGGCGAGATATTCCCAGACCCGTTGGGCGATGAACCGCGCGCACTGGTTCTGCGCGAGAATGATCTCCACGATGTCGTCGGCATTGAAATTGCCCGTGCGGCCCATGAATTTTTTGTCGCCGTAGTCGTGGACCCGTCGCTGGAACACGAACTCCATGGTGGTCGGGTCGATGCGATGCCCCGTGAAAGCCCGGGCACCTTCCTTGATGTCGTCCTCCGTGTAGTGGCCCTCGCCGAGGGTGAAGAGCTCCATCACCTCGCGGGCGAAGTTCTCGTTCGGTTCGCCGGCCTTGCTCTTCCCAAGATCCAGCCAGCGGATCATCGCGGGGTCCCGGGTCATGGCGCGCAGCATTTCATGGAAGCTGCCCAGGGCGTAGGCGCGCAACGTCTCATTCTGCTGCCACATGAAGTAAGCCACGTTGACCTTCGTGAAACTGGTCGCGAAATGGCCGTGCCAGAACAATGTCATCTTCTCCAGCAGCGGCTGCCGCCCTTCGCGCATGCGGCCCAGCCACCAGCTCCGCAGCTCCAGGAGGCGCTGGCGCTCGACCTGCCGGGCCTGGCGAAAGGCCTCGCGCTTCTGGTCGTCGTTCATCGCTCCCTTCATGGTCATGTTGAACTCTGTGCGCGGGGAGCTGGCGTCGTGTGTCCAGGCCGGCGGCGGCGTCTGCGCCCCGCCACCGACGAAGAGTGCCTCCACGGCGCCATGCAGACCGAGCTTATGGAACGCCTCGATCTGCTCCGGCGGGCCGCCAAAGCCGGCCCGGCTCAGCAAATGCCCGGCGTGATCGATGGTCCAGGCGGAGGGATCGATGGGAGGCAACACGAGAGATTTAACCCGCTTGAACCCCGCAAGTTTCAAGGTTTGGAAAGTTTTCCATTGGACGCTCCGGCCCCCGCGTTTATGAACGCGCGATGGAGTTCCTCAATCTCACCCGCCACACCGAGATTGGGGCAAATTCCTACCTGCTCCAAATTGCCGGACGAAACATCGTCCTCGACTGCGGAATGCACCCGAAGGAACGCGGTCTCGCCGCCACGCCGGACTATGCTCTCGTCCCGCCCGGCTCGGTCAACGCGATCGTCATTACCCACGCTCACCAGGATCACATCGGCTCCCTGCCGGTCCTCACCCGCGCCGAGCCGCAGGCCCCGGTGTTCCTCACCGAGGGCACGCGCCGCATCGGCGAGATCATGCTCCACAACTCGGTGAACGTGATGATGCGCCAGCGCGAGGATGAGAATGTCCTCGAGTATCCGCTCTTCACCCACCGCGGGATCGAGTTTTCCCGTAGCATGTGGCGTCCGGCTCCCGCCCGGGTGACTTTCACGCTCGATGGCGAGCGGGGCGCGGGCGACGGGGTGGAGCCGACGCTGGAGTTCTACCATGCCGGCCACATTCTCGGCTCGGCGGGCGTTTTGATTCGCGGCGAAGGACGCACCGTTTTTTACACGGGCGATGTCAATTTCGAGGCTCAGACGCTCATGCGTCCGGCGGATTTCCCGACCGAGGGGGTCGATGTCCTGATCATGGAAACCACGCGCGGCGACGCGCCCACGCGCGAGGACTATACCCGGGCGAAGGAGGAGCGGCGCTTTGCGGATGCGATCCACGCCGCCTTCGAGCGCGGCGGCAGCGTCACCATTCCGGTATTCGCGCTCGGGAAGACGCAGGAGGTCCTCACGATGCTCTGGAACATGCGCCGCGCCGGGGAGTTCGCTCATACCCCTATCTATGTCGGGGGCTTGAGCACAAAGATCACCGGTGCCTACGACGCTCTCGCCGCGAATGCGGATCGCACGCATTCCAATCTGCTCCTGCTTCACGAGATGGCGCCGTACGTCCTCTCGGGCAACGAGGTCCAGACCTTCCCCGCGCGCAAACACTGCATCTTCGCGCTCTCCAGCGGCATGATGACCGAGAACACCCTGTCGAACATCTGGGTGCGCAAGATTCTCCCCGACCCGACCCAGACCCTCTTCTTCGTCGGCTATTCAGACCCCGACTCCCCGGCCGCAAAGGTGCGAAACGCCCGCCCCGGCGATCTCATCAAGCTGGACCCCGATCTCCCGCCGATCGAGCTCCGGTGCCAGGTCGAATCTTTCAATTTCAGCGCCCACTCGTCGCGGGAGACTTTGCTCAGCTACGCGACCACGCTGCGGCCCAAAAAAATCGTGCTCGTGCACGGCGACCCGCCCGCGATCGCGTGGTTCCGGAAAGAACTCGCGGTGGCGCTTCCGGACACGGAAATCGTCGTTCCCGAAGCTGGCCGGTCGATTGCTCTCTAGGGCCTGAATCATGGCTTGGTGGATTCACGCCTTGGGAGCCGCCCTGACGGCGGCGCTCACGGCGATCTTCGTCAAGATGAGTGTGGAGTCCATGCCGCCGCTGGCCGCCACGGCCCTTCGGACGGCCTTTGTCGTTCCGTTCGTCTTCGCCGCGGCCTGGTACGAGATGGGTACCGTGGGTTGGAAGATGGGCCGGATCAACTGGTGGATCTTCGGCCTCGCGGGGCTGATGAACGCTCTCTCATGGATGTTCTACACCAAGGCCATGGTGACCGGGAAAGCATCGCTGGTCAGCGGAGTGGACAAGTTCAGCGTCGTCCTCGTGGCCCTGCTGGCGCTGATTTTCCTCCACGAGATTCCCTCTCTGAAACAGTGGATCGGCATCGCGTTCGTGACCGTGGGCATCCTCCTCATGATCCGTCCGTAACTGTAGATATTGCTTTCTTCTTACCTTTGAGAGCGCAAGGGGCGCGAAGAAAATTCCATCGCCGGGAAGCGGTATCTCGCGGGACTGGGGTTGTCCTGATGGAAAGGTAACAGGTAGTCGATCGCAACGTTGTCTCTCCCACACTACAAAAGCTCGGAAACCTTCGTGGCCTTGGCGGTTTACTCAGTCTTAAGAGGAAACATGGGCATGAAAAAGCCGGGCGTCCCCCCCGAAACACCCGGCTTTTTCAAATTACTCTGTCGCGCGGCAGTCCGCGCGTGCGATCAGGATCAGATCATGGCCTCGGGCCGTGGCTTTTCCTTTTTGCTGAGGGCGCGCCGCATCTTGTGCAGTGCGATGTTCTGCAGCTGGCGGATACGCTCGCGCGTTACGCCGAATTTTTCGCCGACTTCTTCCAGGGTCTTGGGCTTGCCGCCGTCGAGACCGAAGCGGGAGTTGATGATCTTGCGTTCGCGCTCGTCGAGCACGTCCAGCAGATCGCCAACCTCGTCGCGAAGGTCTTTGTCGCGCAGCAGCTCGAAGGGATCCTGAGCCTCGGCGTCGCCAACGATTTCACCGAATTCAGTGGAATCATCCTCCCCGATCGGCGCATCCAGCGAGGCCGGGCGAATCGCCGCGGTTTTCAGCTGGCTCACCTTCGAGGCGAGCATGCCGATCTCCTCTGCGAGTTCGTCGTCGGTCGGTTCGCGCCCGAGTTCCTCGCTCATCTGCGCGGAGACCCGGCGAATTTTCGAAATTTTGTCGACGAGATGGACGGGCAGGCGGATCGTCTTGCTCTGGTTTGCCAGGGAGCGCTTGATCGACTGCTTGATCCACCAGGCCGCGTAGGTACTGAGCTTGCCGCCCTTTTTGGGGTCGAAGCGCTCCACCGCCTTCATCAGGCCGATGTTGCCTTCCGAAATAAGGTCGAGCAGCGGTAATCCGAGGCCCTGATAATCACGGGCGATCTTGACCACGAGACGGAGATTTGCGCGTACCATGTGGGCGCGGGCGTTTGCGTCGCCGCGCTTGATCTTGCGGGCGAGCTTGACCTCTTCCTCGGGCGTGAGCAGCGGGAAGCGTGCGATCTCCCGCAGATAGAGCTGGAATCCTGTGTCTGTATCTTCGATAGCCATTTGTTTTTTTGCGCGGTTGCGCAGCCTCCATGGTTAAGACGTGAGTCGAGGGTCCTTTATTCGACCTCTGGCACGCTATTTAACGTTGTTAATGATCTGACAGGGCAACCCCTCCCTCGTTCAAAAGTTTCGCGAAATGTTTTTCGATACCCTCCATGAGAAGTTCGTCCGGCACGCGGGTCTGGATGGAAAAAAGTGCGTGAAACTCAGAGAAATGTGACGATTTGTTCACCCGGTACACACGTTTTTCCGTGGGCGGTTCCTCTCGTTCCATGGTATCGCGGAGGGCTCAATCGGCTGCCTTTCCGTTGCGGTGATTTTCCGTTGCGGAGAAATCGAAGTTGACGGACTCCCGGCAATGCGGGCAAGTCAGCGACGCCCGACTGGCCGCCTTCCGCCATGAGCGAACACATCCCAAAGACCGTTCAGGAATACATCGACGAAACGCCGAACTGGTCCGACGGGACCATGGTCGCCGACGCGCCCATGACTGCCATGCAATGGCGCATCTGGATGCTTGCCACGGCGGGGAAATTTTTCGAAGGCCTCGTCGTTTTCATGACCGGGGTTGCGCTGCCGCTCATCGTGATGGAGTTTCATCTGTCCGAGTCCGAAAAAGGCATGGTCGGAGCGGCCACGCTTTTCGGGATTCTCGTCGGGGCGACGGCTCTCGGAGGCCTGGCGGATCACGTGGGCCGCAAGCAGATGTTTGTCTTCGAGATGGCGCTCTTCGTCGCCTTTCTCGTGCTCGTCACCTTCAGCGCGAATTTCACCTTGTTGATCGTCGGCCTCTTCGGCCTCGGGCTCGCGCTCGGATGCGATTACCCGACCGCGCACCTCGTGATCTCGGAGAGCATCCCGAGCCGCTCGCGCGGGCAGCTCGTATTGGGCGCTTTCGGCTTTCAGGCCGTCGGAGCACTCGTGGGCACGGTCATGGGCTTCATCATCCTCAAGGCCGAGGCCTCCATCATGGATTGGCGCCTCATGTACGCGATGGCGATCCTGCCCGCGACGCTCGTGGTCATCGGGAGATTCTTCATCCCGCAGAGCGCGCACTGGCTGATGGCCAAGGGGCGCACCGCGGACGCGGAGGTGGAGATAGCCAAGCTGCTGCACCGGAAGCCGCAGCATCCCAAGCACATCGAGCTGACCCACCCCGGTGAGGCAGGCATGCTCGCGGTCGCGGATCGCCGCCCCGGCTATGTGAAGCTTTTCTCGAAGAAGCATCGCCGCGCCACGATCCTCGCCGCCGTACCGTGGTTTCTTCAGGATCTCGCGACCTACGGCATCGGTATCTTCACGCCGACGATTCTCACGGCGACCATTGGTGGTCAGTCTCATGTTTCGCCGACCAGCCTCACGCAGGTGATCTATGGAGACATGATCGCTGCGAAAGGCGCGGCCCTCCTCGATGTGCTGCTCATCGTCGGCATCATCGGCGCCATCATCCTGGCCGACCGGGCCGGGCGCATCCGTCTGCAGATTTTCGGTTTCCTGGGTTGCGCGGTCGGCCTCTTTCTCGCCGCGATGTCGGCTTACTTCGACGGCTCCATGAAGCTGGTTCTGATCTTCGCCGGTTTCATGATTTTCAACCTGATGACCAACCTCGGTCCGAATGCCATGACCTATCTCATCGCCGGTGAGGTTTTTCCCACCCACATCCGTGGTATGGGCGCCGGCTTTGCGGCTTCGTTCGCGAAGATCGGCGCGGTCATCACCGCTTTCTTCTTCCCCATCCTGCTCAAGGGGATCGGCACCGCGACGCTGCTCTATCTCCTCGTCGTGGCCTCGCTCATCGGGGCGCTCGTGACGTGGCGTTTCGGCATCGAGACCAAGGGTGTCAATCTCGAGAAGCTCGACGCGGACGTTCCGGTCTAGGCGAGCGCGTCGCGCACGAGCCCGGCAACGGCCGGCGGGAGATCGAGTGCCAGGGCGGCGTCCCGCGCGGTGGGGCTCATCTTTTTCCAGGTTTTCTGGAGGATTCCGATGAACTTTTCCCGCGGATAGTCCGCGTGTTGCTCGGCGAAATTTCCGATCTCGTTTTCCAGGAAGACCAGGCACGCGGCATCCTCCAGAGCCTGGGTGCCGGGGTTCGTAGCCAGGCCGGTTTTGGAGATCCATGTGGCGGCCGCCCCGGCTTCGTCGGCGGAGACGCCCGCGGCGATCAGCAGCTCGCGGGCGCGCTCCGCCTGGCGATGGTAAAGGCCTTTCCGCCAGGCGAAATAGCCGGCCTTACCCTCGGGATAGGTGGCGCGGGGCACCGTCCAGCGCTCGAGGTGCTGGCAGCGGGAGGCGAGGTGCAGCAGCGGTGTCGCATCGGGAACGAGACGGCCGACCCATTGCTCCATGCGGTCGGCGTAGACGAGCTCCGCCGGGCGCCCGTCGGCGGTGCGATTCGGGTCCGCCGCGTGTGCGGAGTCGATCGATTCTCGGGCGCGGGAAAAAGCGTCGGCGTCGTCCATCCGCCGGAGTCTATGCGCCGGCTATTCCAGGCGGAAATGATTTCCGTAGCAGTCCACCTCCATGGGCAGGCGGAGCTTGAAGTTCCTCTGCGCCAGCAGTGTCTGGTAGACCACGATGCGATCCGTGGCGTGCATCCAGGTCGAGTCGGCTTGCAGCACCGCCAGCCGGACGGCCAGGAAGGTCTTCAGCCACTTCTTTTCCGGCACTCCCGTCGCGGGAGTTCCCCCGCAACGGCGGTTGGTTTTCCGCAGGAGGCTGTTGATGCCATCCTCGCCGTGGTTGACGTAGGCGTCGTATAGCTCCCCCTTCGTGATCGGAAGCCGGGCGCGGACACTGCGCGCCAGCGCGACCGCGGGATTCCACGACAATTTGTCGACGAGGAGCCTCTGGGCCCGTGCAAACGCGGGATCGCTCCCGCAGGAGGCAAAGACGGCCGGAAAGGCCTCCAGCCCGGACGTGTCGGGATTTCGTCCCTGGGCGTCGTGCGGTCCCCGGTCGATGCGGTTGAAGGCGGGAATGAATCCGACGAGAGGATTCCCCGGCCGCAGCCGCTGATATTCCTTCAGGAACATCGTGCCGGAATAGGTGCCGCTCGTGAACCCGACGAAGCCGAAGGTGTAGCCGCGACCGTCCCCGATATTCGAGACGAACGTGTATTGGAAATCGGTGGTGCTGTTCTCGAAAATCGAGGTCAGCTTCTGAATCGTATTCTTTTGATTGCCGGCCCATCCGCTCGCCATGAAGGCAAGCAGGGCGACGGCGGCGAGGAAGGATTTCGGCATCGGGAGCCGACACCAAGACCACACTCCGTGGGGTCTCGCAACTACAACTTCGTTGTCGCAGACCCTTCGATCGCGAGCGGCAGATCCAGCGTGAAAGTGCTGCCGGTACCCGGCGTGCTCTCGACGCCCACCGTCCCGCCCATGGCCTCCGCCAGGCGCCGCACGATGGCGAGACCGAGTCCCGAGCCCTCCTTGGGCTTAAGGATCGGCGTCGAGGCCCGGGTGAAGGGATCGAAAATATTTGCCAGATCCGCGGGCGCGATGCCCGGACCGGTATCGCTGACGGTGATGCGAATCCACGAGCCGTCCCGATGGGCGGCGCGGATGTCGACCGCTCCGTGATCGGTGAATTTCACCGCATTGCCGACGACGTTGAAGAGAATCTGCCGCAGGCGGTCGGGATCACCGTGGAGCCCGGGCAATCCCGGCTCGACGACGCTGGAGAGCACGAGACCCTTGCGCTGGGCGGAGATGCCGAGCACCTCCACGACGGGATTGAGCGCATCCTCGAGCCGGAATGGAACGTCGGCCATCTCGATGCGCCCCGCCTCGAGCCGGTTCATGTCGAGGATGTCGTTCACGAGCGTGAGCAAATGCTCGCCCGCTTCGTGGATGACGTGGACGCCGGCTTTCGTCTCGGCGTCGAGCTGGCCGAAGTTCAGGATCTCCGCCTGCATGATGATCGAGCTGAGCGGGGTGCGCAGGTCGTGGCTGATGTGGGTGAGGAATTCCATCTTGGCCTGGCTGGCCAGCAGGGCTGCGTCACGCGCGGCCTCGAGCATCTCCTCCGCCTCGATCCGTTCCATGACCTCGCGGCGCAGACGGCCGTTCAGCCGCCAGATCGGCAGCAGCACGCCCCACGTAGCCAGCGCCACGAACAGGGCTCCGGCCGTCACCCAGTAAAAGACGGCGAGATCCGGCTTCGGGTCCGGATTGTAGAGGAAACCGTCGAGCGGGATCGGCGCCTTGAGCATGCCGAGCTCCTCATAGGTCTCCATGATGTGCTGCCAGCGGCCCTCGTACATGTAGCCGACGGGGATGAGCTCGGGATGAATGAGTTCCCGCATGCGATCCGCCTCGAACCGCAGCGCCTCGCGGCTCTTGGAGGCATGGTATTTGGTGAGGAGGAGATCGATGATCTCGTCCGGATGCTTCAGCGCATAGTCCCAGCCGCGCAGGGTGGCCGTACGGAAGGCGCGCACGCGCGCGGAGTGGTCGCGGATCTCCTTCTCAGTCGTGAAAAAGCAGTCCCCGTAGAAATCCACCCCGCCGGCTCGCGGCGTGAAGACGAGATAGTGCCGCTTCTCTTTCTCGAGGGTGAACGGCTCGTCGGTCGCGTAGGCGGACATCACGTCCACCGCTCCGCTGGTGAGCGCGGCCGTGGAGAAGGTATGCGGCACGAGCGTGAGCTGACTGGTCTCCACGCGCTCGCGCTGCAGGTAGGCGTAGAGTTCCGCCGCCTGCGGTTCGATGGTCACCCGGCGGCCGGTGAAGTCGGTGACGTCGTCGATGTCGTGTCCCTCGAGGACGAGAAAGATGTAGGGGGAGTGCTGGAAGATCGCACCGAGCACCACGACCGGAGCGCCAGCCGCGCGCTGGAGGAGCAGATCCGGCGTCCCGACCCCGTATTCCGCATGGCCGTCGAGCACCACCTTCGCCGGGTCTACGTTCGGCGCTCCCTCGATGAGCTGTACGTCGAGTCCGGCGTCCCGATAGTAGCCTTGGGCGATGGCCGCATAGTATCCTGCGAACTGGAACTGATGCCGCCACTTGAGCTGCACGCGCACGGCATCTCCCCCATGCGCCGGCAGCAGCGTCGTACCCGCGCAAAGCGCCGCCGCGACCAACAGGGGGAAACCAAATCTCATGTATGAACAGGACTAGCGTCTGCTCCAGGGAGAGGGAAGCCGGGAACCGGTGAATACCGGCAAGTCCCTTTCAAATTAAGAATTTTTCCTAGGCTGGATGGATGAGGATTTGCTGTACCCTCTCCAGGGTGGAAAGCCGGATCGACCGCCCCGATATCAGGGAATGTGGTAGGGAACCCTTCAGGGGGAGAATCCTTGACGGCTTTTTCAAAAAGACTAATTAGCGTCGCCGATAACTCCCCCACCATGGACGAAAGCAATGGACTCGAGGGCCCCCGGAAAATCCATCGGGTCGTGATCGTCGACGATCACCCCATCATGCGCAAAGGCGTGCGGCATGCCCTCGCGTTGCGTCCCGGCTTCCAGGTGGTCGGCGAGCTCGGCAACCTGACCGACGCCCTGGAGGCGATCGGCCGGCTCCAGCCGGACGCGGTGATCCTCGACCTCGTACTGGGAGGGCGGGACGGAGTGGATGTCGTGAGCGAAATCCGTCGCGTGTCGGGAGAGATTCGCATCCTCGTATACTCGATGAATCCCGAAGAACTCTTCGCCCTTCTGGCCCTGAAGAGCGGGGCCAATGGGTACTTGATGAAATCGACTGGTGGCTTCGAGGAATTGCATTGCGCGCTGGAGCGCATCCTTGGCGGCGGCACCTATCTCAGCCCGCACATGGCCACCCTGGCCAGCGGCGGCCAGTTGGCCGGGGATATGCAGAATCTGACCGCCCGGGAGATGCAGGTCTTTCTGCGTCTGGGCGAGGGGAAAACGACGAGCGAGATCGCCCATGAGATGCATCTGAGCGTGAAGACGGTTTTTGCCCACCGCGACCGCCTCAAGGAAAAGCTGATGGTCAAGAGCGGGGCGGAACTCGTCCGCCGCGCCATTGTTCACGTCCTGCGGCAGGGCGGCCCTTCATCGGGCTTCTGAATCGTGCCGGGCGTCGCCCGGTGGTTGCCCTCAAAAAAAGTAAGGAGTTTCCTTCAGGAGGATCATTTCAGACTTTTTCCTAACGCCAATCGCGTGGTATTACAGGAAACTTCCCCATGCCCGATACGAAAAAACTCCCCTCCAGGCTTTCGCGCTCCCCGCGCTTGATCGTCGCGCTTGGGTTGTTCGGTGTCTCCGGCTGGCTACTGGCCGGTCGCGATCGTGTCGACACGCCCGATAAAACCACGGCAAAGAGCGCTCCGCAGGGTACGGGTTTGCCCTCTTCAGCGGCAGACGCCCGCCCATTGAAGAGCAGCGCTCCGGCTTCGAAGCTCTAGTACGTTCGCGGCCCGTTGGGCGTTCCCCACACCCTTGTGGGTGTCCCTGTACTCCCGAGGGGTGTCCTTACTCCTGTTGGGCGGCGGCGGCGATCCGCGCCTGGCGCCGGCGTTGGGAGTCGGCGAGGAATTCCGCCTGTGCGTCGAAGTCGGGCTCACTGGTCTTCAGCGGCACGTAGATGCCGTCCGAGCCCATGGTGCGGGACTTCACGTTGTCCTTCCAGAACCAGTCCATGATTTCCTCGACGTGTGCGACCATTCCGGGCGCGACCACGGGGAAGACGGTCTCGACCCGGCGGAAGAGGTTTCGCTGCATCCAGTCGGCGCTGCCGAGATAAATCTTCGGATCGCCTCCGTTCTCGAAGCGGTAGATGCGGCTGTGTTCGAGGAAACGGCCGACGATGCTGCGCACCTCGATGTTCTCGCTCACGCCTTTCACTCCCGGGCGCAGGGCGCACATGCCGCGCACCATCAGGCGCACCTTCACTCCGGCGGTGGAGGCGCGGTAGAGCGCCTCGATCACGCCTTCCTCGATGAGCGCATTCATCTTCGCGTAGATTGCGGCCGGCTTGCCGGCGAGGGCATTGCGAGCCTCCTGGTCGATGAGCTCGACGAACTTCGCGTGCAGGTTGAATGGCGCGACGAGCAGCTGGTTCATCGGCGTGAATTTCGAGATGCCGGTGAGCAGGTTGAACAGCTCCGCCAGGTCGGTCGTGACCTCCTCCCGGCAGGTGAGCAGGCCGAGGTCGGTGTAGATGCGTGCGGTCGAGGGGTGGTAGTTTCCCGTACCGAGGTGCGCGTAGCGTCGGATACCCGCGTCGCCTTCGCTGCGGACCACGAGCGCGGCCTTCGCATGGGTTTTGAGCCCTGTCACGCCATAGACGACATCGACGCCGGCCTCGCGCATCTGGCGCGCCCACTTGATGTTCGCCGCCTCGTCGAAACGCGCCTTCAACTCGATGACTACCGTCACCTGCTTGCCATTGCGCGCCGCTTCGATGAGCGACTGCACGATCGGTGAGTCCGAGCTCGTGCGGTAAAGCGTCTGCTTGATCGCAAGGACGTTTGGGTCCTCCGCGGCAAGCGCCAGGAAATCCACGACCGTCTGGAAATTATCGTACGGATGATGCAGCAGGATGTCGCCCTTGCGGATGTGGTAGAAAAGGTCCGCCGTTTCATCGAGGGAAACGACCGTATTCGGCGAGAAGCGCTTGTAGCGCAGGTCGGGCCGGTCGATCTGGAGCGCGAGCGGCATCAGGCGCGTGAGATTCAGCGGGCCGTCGATGCGGAAGACATCCTCCTCGGTGAGATTGAAGAGATCGGTGAGCCGCGCGACGACATGCTTGGGGCACTTGTGCTCCACCTCGAGCCGCACGGCCGCGCCGCGATTCACCCGCCGCAACTCGGCCTCGATCGCGTGCAGGAGATTCTGCACCTCTTCCTCGTCGTAGTAGAGATTGCTGTTTCGCGTCACGCGGAAGAGATGCGCGCCCTTCACGGTCACGCCCTTGAACAGCCGTTCGACATGCGCCTGGATGATGCCGCCGAGGAAGCAATAGTCCTCTCCGCCCGGCTGGCGCTCGGGGTACGGCACCACGCGCGGCAGGATGCGTGGCACCTGCACGACCGCGATGTCCGTGTCCAGATCGTCGCCCTCGAGCTCCACGATCACGTTCAGGCTCTTGTTGAGGAGCTGCGGAAAGGGATGCACCGGGTCGATCGCCAGCGGGGTCAGCACGGGGTAGACCTGCTTGTCGAAAAACTCGTCGAAATGTGCCCGCGGCCCCTCGGGAAGCGTCTCGTAGGGGTGAAAGGTGATTTTCTGAGCCTCGAGCTGTGGGCGGAGCTGGTCACGCCAGCAGGCGTACTGATCGTCCACCATCTTTCGCACTCGCTTCGACACACGGGCCAGCGCCTCGGTCGCGGAGATGCCGTCCGGGCCGGTCTCGTGGATGTGCGTTTGCTTCTGCTGCTTGAGGCCTGCCACCCGCACCTCGAAGAACTCGTCCATGTTCGAGCTCACGATGCAGAGGAATTTCAGCCGCTCCAGGAGGGGATTCGACTCGTCGAGAGCCTGATCGAGGACCCGTTGGTTGAATTCGAGCCAGCTCAGCTCGCGGTTGATAAAATACTTAGGGTCTCGAAAATCCATTTGCCACGTCCTATTTGCCTCCCTGCGCGCCGCGCCAAAGCGCGTTTTTTAACGATCCTGCTGCGTGGGGAAGGCAGGAGATTAATCGAGGCCTGCGGGGGCTGCAAACGGATTTCGGATTGCGGCGCCGGGGTGGATGCTGGGATGTTCGCGGCATGATCGATGACGCCCGCGATTTCCTCACCCGGCTCCTGGAAACTCCTTCTCCCTCCGGCTTCGAGGCCCCCGGCCAGCGTGTCTGGGCCGAGCGGGTGCGCCCGGTGGCCGAGGCCTTCGAGAGCGACAGCTACGGAAACGCCTGGGCCACGCTGAATGCCGATGCCACGCCGCGTATTCTCATCTCCGGCCACGCCGACGAGCTCGGCTTCATGATCGGGTACATCAACGACGATGGATTCCTCTACTTCAAGGGCATCGGCGGCGTGGATCCCGCGCTGATCCGCGGCCAGCGCGTGATCGTCCATGGGCGCAACGGCGACATCCAGGGCGTGACCGGCCAGCTCGCGATCCATCTCCAGAATCCCGAGGACCGCAAGAAAGTGCCCGACATCCACGACATGGTCATCGATATCGGTGCGCGCTCGCGGAAGGAAGCCGAGGCCGTCGTCGCCGTCGGCGACCCCGTCACCTACGCCGCACGCGTCCACGGCCTCATGGGCGATCGCATCGCCGCCCGTGGCTGCGACAACCGCATTGGCACCTGGGCTGCGGCCGAGGCTCTGCGGCGGGTCGCCGCGCGCCGTTCCGAATTGCAGGCCTGTGTCATCGCAGCCTCGACGATCCAGGAGGAGAACGGCCTCTACGGCGCCACCATGACCGCCTATCGCGTGAAACCCGACGTCGCGATCGTCATCGACGTCACGCACGCCACCGACACCCCGCAGGCCAGCAAGGCGAAGCATGGAGACATCCGTCTCGGGGGCGGTCCCGTGATCTCCGTCGGCAGTTCGAATCATCCCGTCGTCAACGCACGCCTGCGTCAGGTGGCCGAGAAGGCCGGCATCCCGCTTCAGACCGAGATCAACCCCCGGCAAACCGGCACCGACGCGGATGCGATCTTCCTCACCCGAGGCGGCATCCCGACGGTCTCGATCGGCCTGCCCAACCGCTACATGCACTCGCCGGTCGAGGTCATCGAGCTTGCCGATCTCGACGCGATCGCCAATCTCCTCGCCGCCTTCGCCCTCGATGTGCAGGCCGATGAAAAATTCAGGGTCGAAATCTGATCCCGCGAACGCGGGATCATCCACCGATGGGAGGGAGAGGCTCCCGCCGAGCCGGCTTTTCGTTCAAAAAGCAAACCGCCCAAATCCACCTTGGGCGCCGATCCTGCCCTCGTATGGAAACGATCAGCTCGATTTCGAAGCGTTCGATTGCACCAGACTCTATGGGACAGATGGCCGCGGTCCGCTCGCATCCACATTCAGCTTCACTTCCGCTGGCGTGACGCCTTCCGCCTCCGCCTTGAGCGTGATCTTTCCAGCCTTCCGTGGCGCTTGGACGATGACCTGGGCAAGGCCATTGAAAAGCGAGCGCTGACTCGCTTTGTCCGCCTCGTGGCTCGCCGGATCGCCGTTGCCCACGCCGATGATCGTTCCACCTTCCACGTGGAATTTGACCAGGTTGTCCGCCACCGGAACCGGCCGTCCCTTCGAGTCTTTTGCCGACACGGTGATCACGCTCACGTCCTCGCCGTTTCCCTTCAGATCGGTGCGATCCGGCGTCAGTTCCAGCGCAACGGGTGCACCGGTAGTTTCGACCTTCGTCTTTGTCAGAACCTTTCCATCCCGATAGGCGACGGCCGATAGCGTCCCTGGAGCATAGGGCACCGACCACTCCGCGTGGCTCTGCCGCGGCACCGGTTTGCGGCCCAGGCTGCGACCGTTCAGGAACAGTTCTACCTCGTCGCCATTGGTATAGGCCCACACCGGGATGGGCTGCCCTTCTTTTCCCGGCCAGTTCCAGTGCGGGAAAACGTGAAGCAACGGTTTACCGCCCCACCAGGCCTGATAGAAAAACGCGGTATCCTTCGGAAATCCGCAGGTATCGAGAATGCCGAAATTCGAGCTGATCTGCGGCCAGCCGAAGGGCGCCGGCTCGCCCCGGTAATCGAAGCCGGTCCAGGTGAAGTATCCCGCCAGGAAAGGCCGCTGCGCATAGTAGCGCATCGCGTCCTCGGCGCAGTCGCGATAAGTGCCCGGATCGTTCAACACATCATAGGAGCTCGCGTGGCCGAGCTTGCTCTCGCCGTAGAAGCCCCGGGTGGAAAACGCACTGCACTCCTCACTGCCGAGCGACGGCTGGTCCGGGAAGTCCTCGTGGTGGAGGTCGATGTTGCCGTTGCGCCAGTAGTTGTAGCCCATCACGTCGAGCGCCTGACTGAAGCCCCGGCCCCAGCCCCGGTTCATCGCCGCCGTCACCGGCCGGGTAGGGTCGAGCTTGTGGGCGGAGTCCACCATCGCCTGCGCGATCGGCCGGCCCACTCGATCGTCTCCCTGGATCTCGTCCTCCTCATTGCCGAACGACCACAGGAATACGCTCGGGTGGTTGCGTTGTTGCAGGATCAGGTCGTGCCAATCTGCCAGCGCCTCGGGGTTCGAGCCGACATTGCGGTTCTCGCTCATCACCAGCATTCCGAGGTGGTCGCAGGCCTCGAGCAGTTCCTGCGCCGGTGGGTTGTGGGAAGACCGGTAGGCGCTCGATCCCAGCTCCTTCAGCTTCTCGATGCGAAACCATTGCAGCCGGTCCGGCACCGCCACGCCCACGCCGGCATGATCCTGGTGATTGTTCGTCCCCTTGATCGAGACCCGCTTGCCGTTGAGCAGGAAGCCGCCGTCCTTCCCGTCGAAACGAATCGAGCGAATGCCGAACGGCGTTTCATAGACGTCGGCGACCGCCCTGCCCTGCTCGACCCGGCTCACCAGCCGATACATCGACGGACTGTCCGGGGACCACGGGGCGGCGTTCTTCACCGCGACCTTTTGCCGGATGATGGCCTCTTTTCCGCCGGGGATGGAGGAGAGCTCGCCGGATACCTCCGCGACCGGCTTCCCGGTGGAATCGAAAATCGTGGAAACCAACTGTCCAGTTGCCGCTGCCGTCCCTTCGTTGCGAATGGTCGTTTCGATGGCGAGCTCCGCGTCCGTCCCCTTGAGTTCGCTCGTCACGAAGGTGCCCCAGCGCGCGACATGCAGCGGGTTCGTCTTTACGAGCCAGACGTGCCGGTAGATCCCCGCGCCTTCGTAGAACCAGCCCGTGCTGTAGGAGGCGTCGACACGGACCACGAGGACATTCTTTCCACCGAAGTTCACATACGGCGTCAGGTCGTAGGCGAAGCCCGTATAGCCGCTCACGTGCCGGCCCAGGCAGTGGCCGTTCAGCCAGACGAGCGAATTGCGAAACACGCCGTCCAGCTCGACCGACAGGATCTTCCCCTTGTCCGACTGCGGCACCTCGAAGGTCCGCCGGTACCAGCCGATGTTCACCCCCTTGGACGGATCGACATCCTTGGAGCCTTGGGCCGAGTTGCGCGGGTTGCGCTGCGGATCGGGTGCCGAGCGGTCGTTCTCGGGCACGAACGGCAGCTCGACGAACCAATCGTGCTGCAGGTTTAGTGACCGCCAATCCCCGTCATTGAAGTCCGGCTGCACCCAGGAGACGTCCCCACCGAGGTTGATTCCCACTGGGTCGACGCGTTCCGCCTCGAGCTTTGCGGCGGCGGGAATCTCGTCGATGCGAATCTTCGCGATATAGCCCCGCTCGGGATAAGCGAACTTTGTTCCAGCATCCGCCGGATCTCCGTTCCGAAAACGCCAGTCCTGGTCGAGGAGAAGCTTTTCACGGGGACTCGCGGGAGCGGCGCCCGCTGGAGCGGCGATCGCGAGAAGTCCGGTGGCGCAGAGGAGAGAGCGGAGAGCGAATCGTAAGAGCATGGCAAAAGGGGAAAAGAGCCCGCAGGCGAAATCTCCTCGAGGGAAGCTTCCGCCGCGTCGCCTGGACCTTCACCCGGCCGCGGGGGCCTGGCAATTCTTGCCATGTCTCATTTCGAGGTCAGAATGTCTCCTTTTACGCCCCATGTCCCGCCACCGCCGCCGAGTCCTCGTCCTCCAGGCATGGTGGAGCAACCAGATCCTCGAGGGAGTCGCACGCTACGCCGCGGAGCACGGGTGGATTCTGAATTGTGAGATGGCGTGGCATCGAGGCCTGCCCACGCATTGGGAGGGCGACGGCATCATCGCCTACGCCGATCGCGATCGGGCGATGGCCGGCTTCGTCCGCAAGCGCCGCCTGCCCGTTGTCGACCTCGCTTCATTCGGCGACTTGCTGGCGGCGCCAAAAGTAACGATCTCCAACGAAGCCATTGCGCGATGTGCCGTCGATCACATGCGCACCCTCGGTTTCGATCGGCTTGCCTGTGTCGACGCCAGCGACCATCCGATCGATCGTCTGCGCCACGGGTGTTTCCAGAGGGCCGCGATAGAGAGCGGCGCTGACTTCCAAATGTTGCCGCTCAAGGGCCTCGCCCGCACCTTGCGCCGGATCCGGCGCCCCATGGGCCTTCTGACGACCAAGGATCAATTCGCCGAGGAGGTCATCCGCATTTGCGTCGAGGCCGGCTTCCGTGTGCCGGAAGAGTTCGCCGTCGTAGGTGTCAACGACACTCCCATTCTTTGCGATCTCACCGCGATCCCGATCACCAGCGTGAACCCTGATTTCGAGCGCAATGGTTACGAGGCGGCGGCCCTGCTCGACCGTTTGATGGATGGAGAGCCGGCCGGGCCGGAAACCATCGTCATCCCGCCAAAGGGGATCACCATCCGCCGCTCGACGGACACGCTTTGTATTCCCGATCTCGACACCGCGCGGACGCTTCGGTTCCTGCGGGATCACTTCCTCGAGCCCATTTCCGTGCGCGACGCCACCGCCGGGTTGTCGACGCCGCTCCGGCAAATTCAAAGACGCTTTCGCGAATTTACCGGTCGCACTGCGGTGCAGGAACTCATCCGTCTGCGCATCGGCCACGCCTGCAAGCTCCTGCTCGATCCCGATCACAAGGTCGAATGGATTGCCCGCGCCTGTGGATTCGCCAGCCGGACCCATTTCATCCGCACCTTTCGAAGCGTCACGGGCGAAAACCCGAAGGACTACCGGAAACGCCTGACCGCACCGGCGAGAAGTGCCGGCGCCAAACGTTGAGCCGCCTCGCCGTTACACCGCGATGTCTTCGTTCCAGAGTTCCGGCCTGGCGGCGATGAAGTCGCGCATGAGCTGGATGCATTCTTCATCCTGCAGCACCTCGAGTTCGACACCGTTCTGGCGCAGCCAGTCCTCGCCGCCCATGAAAGTGACGTTTTCGCCGATGATGATTTTCGGGATCTTGTAGAGCAGCGACGTCCCACTGCACATCGGGCAGGGGGAGAGGGTCGTATAGAGGACGCACTCGCGATAGACGGAGGCGGGCTGGCGTCCGGCGTCCTTGAAGGCGCTCATTTCGCCATGCAGCAGCGGATCGCCATTCTGCACGCGCATGTTGTGACCGCGACCGATGATCTTTCCCTGATGAACGATCACCGATCCGATCGGTATGCCGCCTTCGGCCAACCCCTTTTTCGCCTCGTCGATCGCCGCCTGCATGAATTCGTCGCGCATGGGGTTCCCTGTAGTCGAAAAAACCCCACCGCGCAAAACCGAATCCGTATGGACCGCCTGCGATCTGGCATACGCCGGTGGGAGCGATCCTTGTTGCGCCTCGCGCGCAGTTGCGGGACCCTGCGTCGCGTGCCGAAGAAACCTTCTCCCGAGACGAGAAACGCCGCCTGGATCGGAGACGCCGTCCTCAGCCTCTATGTTCGCGAATGGATTCTCCGCGAGCATGGCGTGATGGACGGCACGCGCCTCACCGCCTTTACCTCGAATCAATTTCTCTCAGCGTTCGGCAATCCGACCGAAGTCGAGGCCGAGATCGGTGGCGTCTATGAAAAGGACGGCGTCGCGGCAGCCTTCACGCACATCGAGGCAAAGCTGCTGCCGGTCTTCCTGGCTCAGGAACGGCGCCGCTTGCGCGAGCGGCGATCGTAGGGAGGTTCTTTCTCTCTTTGGCGCCGAATAGAGATTGCGCCTTCGCATAAATTTTCGCGGTCACACATCCGGCCGGGCTGCGAGCTCCGTTTGACAAAGTGATGAATTTCAACATTCGTCACAAATATGTCTGTCCGAGTCCGTGAGAAATTGACCAAAGAGCAAAAGCGCGACCGCATTCTGGAAGCGGCCGGCCGGCTCTTTCGCCAATACGGCTTCGCCAAGACGACCGTGGCGGACATCGCCGGGGAGCTCCGCATGTCCCCGGCCAACATCTACAAGTTCTTCCCGGCCAAGGACGCCATTGTCGAGGCGAGTGCGAACCGGAATCTCGCTCTCATCCGCGAGGCCGTCGACGCGGTGGCACGTTCGAAAGCCACCGCTTCGGCACGCATCGAGAAGATCGCCCTCACGATCTTCCGGTTTCACCAGGAACTCTTCCGCAACGAGCAGCACATCTTCCAGATGGTCACCCAGGCCGTGGAGGAATCGTGGCAATGCATCTTCGACTACGAGGCCTATCTGTGCGAGACGCTGGAGACCCTGGTCACCGAAGGCATGGCCAGCGGTGAATTCGAGCGCGGCCAGTCCGGCCGGCTCAGGCTCCCGCTCTTCGACGCCCTCTACGTCGCCCTGCACCCCCACCTCCGCCACACCTGGACTCCGGAGGAAAAGGAACATCGTGTCCGCGCTCACGTCGCTTTCGTGATCTCAGCTCTGAAATGAAGATGCCCATTCCCAATCCACCCGGTCCCCGGCTCCGTCTTTCGCCCTTTCTGGGAATGGCCGCCCTCTCGCTGGTCATTGCCGGCTGCGGCAAAAAGGAGGCTGCGAAGCCGGCCGCCCCGCCGCCCCAGGAGGTCGGCGTCGTCACGATCCAACCCGAAAAGGCCGACATCGTCACCGAGCTGCCGGGGCGCACGACCTCGTTCCGTGTCGCCGAGGTCCGGCCCCAGGTCAGCGGCGTCGTGCTGCAGCGGCTCTTCGTCGAAGGCAGCGACGTGAAGGCCGGGCAGCAGCTCTACCAGATCGATCCTGCGACCTATCAGGCCACCGCCGCCAGCCAGGAGGCTGCGGTCGCGAAGGCCAAAGCCGCGGCGGAGGTCGCGCGCCTCCTTGCGGCTCGCCGTCAGAAGCTCGTGCAGGACAAAGTCATCAGCCAGCAGGATTATGACGACGCCTACGCCTCCTACCAGCAGGCGCTGGCCGACACCGGAGCGGCCGAGGCCGCGCTCAAGACCGCCCAGATCGACCTCGTTTATACGAAGGTCCTCTCGCCGATCTCCGGCCGCATCGGCCGCTCGGCGGTCACGGAAGGCGCCCTCGTCACCGCGAATCAATCCACCCCGCTCTCGACCGTGCAGCAGCTCGATCCCATCTACGTCGACGTCGTCCAATCGAGCGCGCAGCTTCTGAAGCTCCAGCACGATCTGGAGGCCGGGCATCTCACGAACTCCGCCGACCAGACGGCGACGACTCAGCTCATTCTCGAGGACGGCACGACCTATCCCGAGGTGGGCAAGCTGCAATTCTCCGAAGTCACCGTGGACGAGGGGACCGGCTCCGTGACGCTTCGCGCCGAGTTTCCGAATCCCCGCAAGCAGCTCCTGCCCGGGATGTTCGTCCGGGCCTTGATCAAGGAAGGGGAGAACCCCGCGGCCCTGCTCGTCCCGCAAAAAGGCGTCACGCGCAATCCCCGTGGCGAGCCCGTGGCCATGGTCGTTGGCGAGGGCGACAAGATCGAGAGCCGCGTCCTGAAGACCGATCGCGTGATCGGCGACCGTTGGCTTGTGACCGACGGCATCAAGGCCGGTGACCGCGTCGTGCTCGAGGGACTTCAAAAAATCCGCCCCGGCGCCGTCGTGAAACCCGTGGAAATCGAGAAGGTCGGTCCCGCCGCCGCCCCGGCGAAATAACACCATGGCGAACTTCTTCATCCACCGGCCCATTTTCGCATGGGTCATCGCCATCGTCCTCATGCTCACCGGCGTGCTGGCGATCCGGTCTCTCCCGATCGCGCAGTATCCCAGCATCGCGCCGCCCGCGATCGCCATCTCCGTGAACTACCCCGGCGCCTCCGCCGAGACCGTGCAAAGCACCGTCGTCCAGGTCATCGAGCAGCAGCTCAATGGCATCGACAACCTCATGTATTTCTCCTCCGAGAGCACGAAGGACGGCAGCATGACCATCACGCTGACCTTCAAGCAGGGGACGAATCCCGACATCGCGCAGGTGCAGGTGCAGAACAAGCTCCAGCTTGCGACTCCGCTCCTGCCGCAGGAGGTCCAGCAGCAGGGCATCCGCGTCGCGAAGGCCGTGAAAAACTTTCTCCTCGTCATCGGTTTCGTCTCGGCCGATGGCAGCATGACCCGCTCCGACATCGCCGACTTCGTGGTGTCCTCCGTGCAGGATCCCATCAGCCGCACGCCGGGCGTCGGCGACTTTCAGGTCTTTGGCTCGCAGTACGCGATGCGCATCTGGCTCGACCCTGCGAAGCTCAACAACTACGGCCTCACTCCCGTGGACGTCGCCAACGCCATCAAGGCGCAGAACGTCCAGATTGCCTCCGGTGAACTCGGAGGCCTGCCCGCGATCCAGGGTCAGCAGCTCAACGCCACGGTCGTCGGTCCCTCCCGATTGCAGAAGCCGGAGGAATTCGGCGCCATCCTCCTCAAGGTCACGCCCAATGGCGGGCAGGTCCGCCTCCGGGATGTCGCCCGCGTCGAGCTGGCCGGCGAGAATGTCGCGATCGACGCCCAGTACAATGGCAAGCCCGCTTCCGGCATGGCCGTGAAGCTCGCCACCGGTGCGAACGCCCTCGATACCGCGGACGCCGTCCGCGCCACGATCGACCGGCTCAAGCCGCTCTTCCCGCCCGGGCTCGATGTCGTCTATCCGCTCGATACCACGCCCTTCGTGAAGCTCTCGATCGAGGACGTCGTGAAGACGCTCATCGAGGCCATCGTGCTCGTTTTCCTCGTGATGTATCTGTTCCTGCAGAACATCCGGGCCACGCTCATCCCCACCATCGCCGTGCCGGTCGTCCTGCTGGGCACTTTTGCCCTGCTGTCCGCGGCCGGATTCTCCATCAACACGCTCACCATGTTTGCCATGGTCCTCGCGATCGGCCTCCTCGTGGACGATGCCATCGTCGTCGTGGAAAACGTCGAGCGCGTCATGGAAGAGGAGGGCCTCCCGCCGAAGGAAGCCACCATCAAGTCGATGGAGCAGATTACCGGCGCACTGATCGGCATCGGTCTGGTCCTCTCCGCCGTCTTCGTTCCCATGGCCTTCTTCGGCGGCTCCACCGGTGTCATCTACCGGCAGTTCTCGGTCACCATCGTCTCCGCCATGGGGCTGTCCGTCCTCGTGGCCATCATCTTCACCCCGGCGCTTTGCGCGACGATCCTCAAGCCGATTCCCAAGGGCAGTCATGGCAAAAAGCGCGGCTTTTTCGGCTGGTTCAACCGCAGTTTCAATCGCGCCAACGAGTCCTACGAGGGTGGCGTGAAGGGCATCCTCGCCCGGCCCGCCCGCTTCGTCGTCATCTATCTGGCAGTGGTCGGGGTCATGGCGTTCTTCTTCATGCGACTGCCGACGTCATTTCTTCCCGACGAGGATCAGGGCGTCATGTTCTGCCAGATCACCACGCCGCCCGGTTCGACCATGGAGACCACGCAGGCCGTGCTCAACAAGGTCCGCGACTTTTTCCTCAAGGACGAGGCGAAGAACGTCGAGGGTCTCTTCACTGTCGCCGGCTTCAGCTTCGGCGGTCGCGGGCAGAACTCCGGCCTCGCCTTCGTCCGGATGAAGACGTGGGACCAGCGTCCCGGGGAGGAGAACAAGGTCCAGGCCATCGCCAAGCGTGCCATGGGCCGCTTCATGCAATATCGCGAGGCCATGGCCTTCGCTTTCGCGCCGCCTGCCGTCCTCGAGCTCGGCAATGCCACGGGTTTCGACTTCGAGCTCATCGACCAGGGCGGCCTCGGCCACGACAAGCTCATGGAGGCGCGCAACCAGCTCCTCGGCATGGCCGCGCAGAATTCCCAGCTCGTCGCGGTGCGTCCCAACGGCCTCGACGACGAGCCGCAGTACAAAATCAACATCGACCGCGAGAAGGCCAGCGCCCTCGGCCTGACCATCGCCGATATCAACAGCACCCTTTCCACCGCCTGGGGGTCGTCCTATGTGAATGACTTCATCGACCGCGGCCGGGTGAAGCGCGTTTTTGTCCAGGGCGATGAGGAGTCGCGCATGCAGCCCGACGACTTCGGGAATTGGTATGTGCGCAACAGCGCTGGCCAGATGGTCCCGTTTTCCGCCTTCTCGAGCGGAGAGTGGACGTACGGTTCGCCACGGCTCGAGCGTTTCAATGGCCGCCCCGCCATGGAGATCATGGGACAGGCCGCTCCCGGCGTCAGCAGTGGCACGGCTATGCAGATCATGGCGGATCTCGCGAGCAAGCTTCCCACCGGCATTTCTTACGAATGGAACGGCCTCTCGTACGAGGAGCACGCCGCAGGCTCGCAGACCGGCTCGCTCTACACGCTCTCTCTCATCGTGGTCTTTCTCTGCCTCGCCGCGCTTTACGAGAGCTGGTCCATCCCCGCGGCGGTCATGCTCGCCGTGCCGCTCGGCATCCTCGGTTCGCTCGGTGCCACGCTCCTGCGGGGCTTTTCGAACGATGTCTTTCTTCAGGTTGGCTTGCTCACGATCGTCGGCCTCTCAGCCAAGAACGCCATCCTCATCGTCGAGTTTGCGAAGGAAAATTTCGAGAAAGGCATGAGCCTCATCGAGTCCGCGTCTCATGCCGCCCGTCAGCGGTTGCGCCCGATTCTCATGACCTCCCTTGCCTTCATGCTCGGTGTGCTTCCGCTCGCACTTTCACACGGGGCCGGCTCGGGCGGGCAGAACGCGATCGGTACCGGCGTGATCGGCGGCACGCTCACCGCCACCACGCTCGGCATCTTTTTCATCCCGCTCTTCTTCGTGGTCGTTTTGCGCCTCTTCCGCGTGAAACAACCCAAGCCGGCCGACGCCCAGCTCCAGCCTGGCTGATTAGCGAGGAGTGACAGGTGCCGTCGCTGCCGGCGTGGGCGTTGCGGTCGCGGGAGCAGCACTCTCCACCGGCACCTTGAATCCCAGCGCCTTGATGTAGCCTTCGTTCGGCTTGCAGTTCTCGAAGCGGCAATTCTCCAGCAGCGCGGCCAGGGCTTTCTTCACCGCGTCGCGGCTTTCCGGACGGGCCTTGCGGATGTCGACGAAGGCCCCGCGCGGCGCGCCGGCGTATTGCATGATCACATGGTAATCATCCGGCCGGTCGAAGGTCACCATGCACGACGGACTCTCCATCTTCTTGTACGGCCAGAAGGTCCACCCGATGTGTGCCTGGTCGAGCAGATCGCGGAAATCGTGGATCCACGCATCATTGTTCTCTCCGGTCTCTCCGCAATAGATCGGCACGTTGTACTGGCTGCGGAAGTCGAGCCACGGCTCGATGACGTCCGGCGTCGTGCCTGTCCAGTAGGTGTGGAAGGTATAGACCGTCTTTTTGTCGAAAGGCTTCCCGAAGACCGTGAAATTCTGGTCCCACTGCGCCCCGCCGAGGAAGAGCAGATGATTCTGATCCACCTCGCGGATGGCTGCGGCGATCCGCTTGTAGAGGGGCTCGAGCGCCGTATTCAGCCGGTCCTTGTCGAAGAATGGCGCGATGGGCTCGTTCAGCAGGTCGTAGCCGATGATCGTCGGCTCATTCGCATAGTGCGTGGCGATCTGTTTCCAGATGTCCGTCGCGAGGGCCTGGTCGGGTTCGCTGTCGAAGAGGAAGGGATAGCCATAGCCATCGTCGATATTGTCGCCCGTCTGGCCGCCCGGCGCCGCGTGCATGTCGAGGATCAGGTAGATCTGCTCCGCCTTGCACCAGCCCACGAGCCGGTCGAGCAGCGTGAAGCCACGCGTCGCATCGCACGTACCCAGATAGCTCTCGCTTGTGAATAGCCGGTAGTTGAACGGCACGCGGAGACAGTTCGCGCCGGCGGCCTTGAGAAAATGGATGTCCGCCTCGGTGACGTAGGTATCGAGGTATTTTTTCCAGAACTCCGCGGCGGCGGACGGTCCGACCAGTTCACTCAGCAGATCATTGATCATGCGGGGTGAGTTCACCTGGCCGGTCTTGAACATGTAGCCTTCCGGGACGAGCCAGTTGCCGAGATTCACGCCTTTCAGCAGCAGGGGCTGGCCATCCGGAGACACGATCTCCGGGCCTTTCACTCCGACGAAGGTTTCCGCCGCCGGTGCGGCGCGCGGGACGAGGATCATCAGCGCGAGGGCAAGGGTGGCGAGGAATCGGGACATCACGGTGAACGGCGGAGCGCCACGGTATCCCCGCTCGGGAGAGCTGCCAATTCCGAAGTCGCCAATGTGGGAAAAGTCGATAATTTCGAGCCCATGCGTGCTCGATTTCTTGCGGCGTTCCTTGGTCTCCTCACCCTTACCGCCACGCTCCACGCCGAGATGCGGGGCGCGTGGGTGGCCACGGTTTTCAATCTCGATTTCCCATCCCGCCCGGGTCTTTCCGCCGAGACGCAAAAGGCGCAGATCATTCGCATCCTCGATGTCGCCCGCGCCGCCCGCCTCAATGCCCTCATGGTCCAGGTGCGGCCCGAGTGCGACGCTCTCTACGAGTCGAAGCTCGAGCCCTGGAGTCGCTTCCTCACCGGCGCCCAGGGGGCCTCTCCCGGCTACGATCCGCTCGCCTTCTTCATCGCCGAGGGCCGCAAGCGCGGTATCGGCATCCACGCATGGATCAATCCCTACCGTGCGGCTACCCATGCCTCCGACGACCGCAGCAGCAAGCATGTCGTGAAGCGCCTCGCCGGCAGCGTGCGCCGGCTGAAAAGCATGCTCTGGCTCGATCCCGGCTCCCCCGAGGTGCAGGAGTTCGTCGTCAATGTCGTGAAGGACATCGTCAGCCGCTACCCCGTCGCCGGCGTGCATCTCGACGACTATTTCTATCCTTATCCCGAGACCTACTCCGGCAGCTTCCCCGACGCCGCCACCTACGCCCGCTATCAGGCGAAGGGCGGCAAGCTCTCGAAGGCCGACTGGCGCCGCAACAACGTGAATACCATGGTTCACCGCCTCTCCCAGGTCGTCCGCGCCCGGCCCGGCTGCCAGTTCGGCATCAGCCCGTTCGGCATTTATACCAAGGGGCAGCCCGCCGATGTGCGCGCCGGTCTCGACCAGCTCAACGAACTCTATTCCGACCCCGTGGCCTGGCTGCAGCAGGGCTGGGTCGACTACCTTGCTCCGCAGCTTTATTGGAAGGACGGTGGCCCGCAGAGCTTCACCGCGCTCCTGCGCTGGTGGCGGAATCCCGGCGTGAATACGCGCGGCATCCCGATTTACCCCGGCATCGACCTCGAGCGTCTCGGCTCCGACGGCTGGCCCGCGAGTGAGATCGCCCATCAGATGGAGGTCGAAAAAACCGTCGACCCGCGTCACGGCGGCGGATTCCTGCTCTGGAACTTTTCGCCTCTGCTAAAGGATACGAAAGGCATCCGCGAAGTCGTCGCCACGCATTGAGTATGCACCGCAGTGCACAGACCTAACCTGGGAGGGTCTTACTCCCAAGGCACGGGCGCGCTTCACGCGCCGATATTTTAGATCGAGAGCGCTTTTCGGAGGACGGCGACGCGCTTTTCGTCCACGGGGTTCGCGACGTCGCCACCTCGTTTTACCGAGGTGCCGACGATGAAGCCGCTCGCGTAGTCGAGGTAGCCGCCGACATTCTTGGCGGTGACTCCGCTGCCGAGGAGGATGGGCGTTTCGGGACAGGCGGTGCGGACGCGGCGGACATCGTCGATCTCCGTGGCGACGCCGGTGCCGGTGCCGGAAACAATGAGGGCATTGGCCAAGCCGCGCTCGGCGGTATCGCGGGCGGCAATCTCGATCGGGAGGTCACCCAGCGGCGCGGCGTGTTTCACGAGGACGTCGGCGTAGATTTCCGTACCGGGGGCCAAGCGCTGCAGCAGGCGCACGGTCTCGAAGGCATTGCCCTCGATCAAGCCCTGGTCGGTGACCATCGCTCCGGTGTGGACGTTCACGCGGATGAAGGAGCCTCCGCAGGCCGCACAGAGAGCGAGGGCGGAGTGGGCATCGTTGCGAAGGACGTTGAAACCGATGGGAATCTTCACCGCGGCCCGCACGGCGGCTCCGGCGACCGCCATCGCGGCGACCGTCTCGGGCGGCACGGCGGATTTCGTGAAGGGCACGTCGCCAAAGTTCTCCACACAGAGGACATCCGCACCGCCGCGCTCGAAGGCCTTCGCATCCGCAACGGCGGATTTGACGATGGTGTCGAAATTTCCACCCCAATGCGGGGCGCCGGGCAGGGGTTTGAGGTGAATCACGCCGATCAACGCGGGGCGTCCGGCGGGAAGGACGGAAATAGGGTTCCCTTTGG